>Ga0307372_10002052_pt1 | contig 34037 bp, 26 predicted proteins | sample OX1MG_FD_202533 | JGI IMG/M metagenome (GOLD analysis project Ga0307372, IMG submission 202533) | Soil microbial communities from Risofladan, Vaasa, Finland - OX-1 | ecosystem: Environmental > Terrestrial > Soil > Coastal area > Acid sulfate soil | place: Finland: Risofladan, Vaasa | collected... | reverse complement strand
TACGCCAACGACGTGGTCCGAGCCGAACGATCGCGCTGGCCCGGACTGCACCTGGTCCAACTGGGCTGCTCCGGCATCACCGCACAGGGCTCGGTCGACGGGGCGGGGCCGTGCGCCTACCCGGCGGGGTCGCAGGTCGCCACAGCTGTCCAATTCCTGCGCGCCCACAAGGGCGGGACCGTCCTTGCCTCCGTCGATCTCGGGTACAACGATCTGTGGCCCTGCCTGGTCCATCGCCGAGTGAACCGGGTGTGCGTGCACGCGACGTTCCGAGCGGTTCGTCAGGTCATCCCCGAGATCCTCCGGCGGCTCCGGGCCGCAGGGGGCCGCCGGACGGTGATCGTCGGGCTCGAGCACAACGATCCCGTCTTGGCCGACTGGCTGCATCGCGGTCCCGGACGCACGTTCGCCGAGCGCACGATCCCGATCCTTCGCAAGTTCAACCAGGAGCTTTCCAAGCTCTACCGGGCGGGCGGGGGCGAAGTCGCCAACGTCCCGAGGCTCTGGCGCGTCGGGAGCTCGCACATGGTGCCGCTGGCAGGGCATGGGCAGGTGCCGGCGGACGTCGCCACCGTGTGCAAGGACAGCTGGGCATGCTCGTTGGGCAACGTCCACCCCAACGCCGCCGGGTACCGGAAGATCGCCGCCGCGATCACCGCCGCCATCGCCAGTCGGCCGGCCGACCGTCGCCCACGCGCCGAGGGCTGAGTGCCGCATGGTCGAGGAGTCCGGGCCACGACGCCGGAGCGACGTCGGATGCGCCCGGGCTCCCGACGTTTCCGCGGGAACGTCGGGTACGCTTGGCGTTCCCGGTGTTTCCGCGGGAACGTCGGGCTGGGCCCACCACATCCCGTCTGTCCGCCGTCCGCTCCAGATCCGACGACGCCTGAGGGCCGCCCGCCGAGTGAGCCGAGCGAGGAGGGATCCAGTCGGACGCCGGCGATTGCCGACAATTTTTGTGGTGGGCCGGGGAGGATTCGAACCCCCGTAGGCTTTCGCCGACAGGTTTACAGCCTGTTTCCTTTGGCCACTCGGACACCGACCCGCCAAGGAGAGGTTATCCCAAGCACGCGCGGGGCGACCTCGCCCACCCGCTCGACCTGCGGCTCTAGGGTGGAGTCATGCCGAGCTTCGACATCGTGTCCGAGGTGGACATGCAAGAGGTGCGCAACGCCGTCGACCAGGCGAACCGGGAGGCGTCGACGCGCTTCGACTTCAAGGGGACCGAGTCCCGGATCGAGCTCGGGACCGGGGACATGACGCTTCATTCGTCGACCGAGGACCGCCTCGGCGCCCTCCGACAGGTGCTCGAGGAGAAGCTCGTCCGCCGGCAGGTCTCCCTGAAGGCCCTCGACCCAGGGAAGGTCGAGGAGGCGTCCAAGGGCGCTGCGAGGCAACGGATCGCGATCCGCGCGGGGATCTCCCAGGACAACGCCAAGAAGCTGCACAAGTTCGTGAAGGACCTCAACTTGAAGGGTGTCGCATCGCAGACCCAGGGCGACCAGGTCCGGGTTTCAGGGAAGAAGCGCGACGACCTTCAAGCGGTGATCGCTTCGTGCAAAGCCGAGGACTTCGGCATCCCGCTGCAGTTCGAGAACTTCCGCGACTGACCCTCGCGGGAACGGCTCGGTGCGGCCGCTCTTCAGCGCACGACGGCGGTGTCGTCGTCGGGCCGGACGGCCGTGCCCCCCTCGGTGCGCTCCGCCTCGAGGTGCTCGGCGATCTCGTCGGCGAGCGTCGGCACTTTGAACGTGCGGTTGAAGACCATCAGCTTCAGCACCCAGAAGATGCCGAAGGACATCACGTTCGCGAAGAGGACCAGCGCCGTCAGCTCGAGGTGGTGGTGAGCGGCGAGGTCCCACCGTTGCCCCAGGTAACGGGCCACGCTCGCGCCGACCATGGAGAACGCAATGCTGGCGATCGACATCACCCAGAAAGGGAGCACCTCTTTGACGAGACGGGAGCGGCCAGACTTTCCCCAGGCCCACCGGCGGTTGAGCCAGTAGGAGGGGAAGGCGGCGACCACGTTGGCGAAGATCGTGCTCGGCACTTCGGTCCACAGCCGGAGCACGCCGAAGACGATGCCGAGCACGAAGAGCGAGACGGCCGTGGAGATGACCGACGTCATCGTGTAACGGAAGATCTTTCGCCCCTGAGGCGTGTGCAACCACGCCCAGATCGTCTCGAGGAGCTGGGGCATCGAGATGCCACCTTACCCGTCGGGCGCCTTCGGGAACGTGCCGGCCCGAACTGTGCCGGGGCACTCCGCCGCGCCATGTCGACCGGCCGGGCCGACCCTCACGGTGCGCAGCGCGCCGAGCTCCTGCCAACATGGCCACCGTGAGCGACGCCCTCGACCTTCTCGTCCACCTGCTGGACCTCGAGCCGATCGAGGTGAACATCTTCCGTGGCACCCAACCCGACGAGGAGCGCCAGCGGGTCTTCGGCGGGCAGGTGGCGGCCCAGGCGCTCATGGCTGCCGGTCGCACGGTGGAGCACGGGAAGGTCCACTCGCTCCACTCCTACTTCCTGCGACCCGGCGACCCGTCCGTGCCGATCCTCTACGAGGTGGACCGGATCCGCGACGGCCGCTCCTTCACGACGCGGCGGGTGGTCGCCGTCCAGCACGGCCGCGCGATCTTCAACCTCTCCACCTCGTTCCACGACGACGAGCCGGGCTTCGAGCACCAGTTCGACATGCCCGATGCGCCGGATCCCGAGACCCTGCCGACGGTCACCGAACGGCTGGAGCCCTGGCGCGAGGAGCTCGGTGAGTGGTTCGACCGTCCCCGCCCGATCGACCAGCGTCACATCGGCGAGCTGCCGTGGTTGCGGCGCGAGCCCCGCGAGCCTTACCAGCGTCTGTGGATCCGGGCCGACGGCCAGCTGGCCGACGACCCGCTGCTCCACGCGTGCGTGGCCACGTACGCCTCGGACCTCTCGCTGTTCGACACGATCATCCACCCGCACGCGGTCCGCTGGGGCGACCCGACGTTCATGGCCGCGAGCCTCGACCACTGCATGTGGTTCCACCGGGCATTCCGCGCCGATGAGTGGCTCCTGTTCGACACCGACTCCCCCGTGGCGGCCGGCGGCCGGGGACTCGCGAGAGGCTTCCTCTTCGACCGCAGCGGTCGCCTCGTCGTGTCGATGGTCCAAGAGGGTCTCGTCCGCATGCGGACCCCCTGAGGACCCGCGTCAGCTGGCCGCGCGCTCGGCCATCGTGACGTAGTCGCGGGGTTCAGGGCCGATGTAGAGCTGGCGGGGCCGGGCGATCTTGGAGTCCTGGTCGAGCATCTCCTGCCAGTGCGCGAGCCATCCCGCGGTACGGGGGATCGCGAACAGGACCGGGAACATCTCGAGGGGGAACCCCATTGCCTGGTAGATGAGGCCGGAGTAGAAGTCGACGTTCGGGTAGAGGCGGCGCGACGTGAAGTACTCGTCGCTGAGAGCGATCTCCTCCAGCTTCAGCGCGATGTCGAGCAGCGGGTTCTTGCCGGTGACGGCGAACACCTCTTCGGCCGTCTGCTTGATGATCTTCGCCCTGGGGTCGTAGTTCTTGTAGACGCGGTGGCCGAAGCCTTGGAGGCGGACATGGCCGTGGCCGGCCTTCACCCCGTTGACGAACGCGGGGACGTTGTCGATCGACCCGATGTCGGTGAGCATGCGGATCACCGCCTCGTTCGCGCCGCCGTGGCGGGGCCCGTAGAGGGCGGCGCACGCCGCGGCGCAGGCAGAGTACGGGTCCGCGTGCGAGGAGCCGACCACGCGCATGGCCGTCGTCGAGCAATTCTGCTCGTGGTCGGCGTGGAGGATGAAGAGGATCTCGAGCGCCCGGGCGAGCGCGGGGTCCGCCTCGTAGCGGGGCTCGGCCACCTTCCACATCATCTGGAGGAAGTTCGCGGGGAAGTCGAGTGAGTTGTCCGGGTAGACGAAGGGCATCCCAACGCTGAACCGGTGGCACGCGGCGGCGAGGGTCGGCATCTTGGCGATCAGCCGGACGATCTGCTTCTGCCGCGAGGTCGGGTCGAAGATGTCCTTCGCGTCGAGGTAGAAGGTCGAGAGGGCTGCGACGGCCGACACGAGCATGCCCATCGGGTGCGCGTCGTAGTGGAAGCCCTCGAGGAACCGCTTGCGTACGTTCTCGTGGATGAACGTGTGGTACGTGACGTCGTGGCGCCACTCGTCGTACTGGCTCGCGGTCGGCAGCTCGCCGTGGAGCAGCAGGTACGCCACCTCGAGGTAGGTCGACTTCTCCGCGAGCTGCTCGATCGGGTAGCCGCGGTAGCGGAGGATCCCGGCTGTCCCGTCGAGGTAGGTGATCGCGCTCTCCGCCGCGGCGGTGGACATGAACCCGGGGTCCAGGAACCAGATGCCGGGGACGATCTTCGCCCACTCGGTGGCGCTCAGGCCGCCGTTGACGATCGGGATCTCGTAGGACTCGCCGTTCCGGTTGTCAGTGATCGTGATGCTCTCGGTCACGAGCGAACGCCTCCTGTGGCTGTCCGGTCAACGCGGTCAACGGACGGGGTCCGCGGGGCACCGGGTGGACCGCACCGCACACGGCGCCCACCCGATCCTACGGGTCGATCGACCCCCGGTCGACCCCGCGCGCGAAGCTACTTCCGCCGGTAGCGGTACTGGTCGGCGCTGGAACTCGGGGACGCGCCGCCGGCATTGTGCACGTGGACCGCGACCGTGCCAGTCCCAGGCGGCGACACCACTGTGATCTGCGTGCTCGACACGACCTTGAAGCGGCCGGACACCGAGCCGAAGGTCACGGCCGTCACCCATGTGAACCCCGACCCGAGGATCGTGACGTCGGTACCGCCCCGCGCTCGTCCGTTGGTGGGAAGCAGCTGCGCCACGGTCGGCGGCCCCGGTGGGGCAACCCGGAAGGAGAGGGCGTCGGACGTGACGGCACCCGCGACGTCGGGGACGGGCGGCTCGACCGTGACTTCGACGGTGTAGTGATGATCGGGCGTGACTCGCACGCTCGGCAACGTGACCGACACCGAGCTCCCCGCGGCGAGCGAGATGCGGCGCGGCTTGCTCTGCGTCACGATGCCTGTGGCCGTACCGGTGGCTGGGGTCGTGCCGCTCGTGCCTGTCGTGCCTGTCCCGCCGCTCGTGCCTGTCCCGCCGCTCGTGCCTGTCCCGCCTGTCCCACCGCTCGTCGCGGTGCTCGGCGCGCTCCCGACCTCCCTGAGCGTGGCGCGGACGACGATGCGGTGGGCGGCGACGTTGCCGGCGTTCTCGACCACGACCGAGATCCCGACGCGGCCGGTCGGGGGAAGCACGGAGACGCTTTGTGTGGTCCCGGTTCCCGCTGACGGGACCGGCGCAGGTGTCAACGCAAGGGTGTGCGCCAGGAGCTCCACGCGGTGGACGGCAGCGAGCGTGGCGGAGCTCACCAGCGCGTCGGCCATGGCGGTCGTGCCGCTCGAGGACCAGGCTGCGGTCGCGCTCGACCAGACGGACGACGGCAGGCGTGCGTGGCCGGGTGCGTTGCGCAGCGCGTGGCGCCCCGCCGCGTAGTCCCGGTCACCTCGGGCGAGGAGCGCGCCCGCGGCGTCGAGCTTCGCCGCGGCCCCGGCAGCGGTGAGTCGCCGCGCAACCACCCCCGAGTGCGCGGGGTCCGGCGCACCCGCCACGGGAACGGGCGTCATCCCGAGCAGGCGGTCGACGGCCGTCCGGATCGTCAGCATCGCGATTGCCCGGTCGGACATGGCGGCCGCCACGGCCACTCCCGCGCCGCCCGCGGGTGACGGCGATGCGGCTGTCGCCGCCTCTCGCGCCAGCGAGGCGCTGGACCGCACGAGTGTGTCGAGCTCGAGCTCGAGCTCGCTGCGCTGCTGCGCGGTCATCGAGGCAAGCACCGTGTGGAGCTTCCTGCCGAGCCGGTTGGACGCCTGGACGACCGGACGCGCCTGCAATGCGAAGGACCGGTCGACCGACCGAAGGTAGCCCGTGGATTGCGACGGCACGCGGAGCAGGCCGCCGATGATCACGGCGAGGACGACCGCGCCCATGACGATGCCGACAAGGGCGGTTGCAGCCGCGCGAGAGACGTGGCGCCGGCGCCGGCGTCGGCGACGGTCGATGGGAGGCACCGGCGCGTGACGCTATCGCCGCGTCCCGGCGCCCGAGGGTGCAGGCGCAGGCGAGCGGCACCCGCCCCCGGTGCGTCCCCGGCTTACGCCTCGGAGGGCTCGGCCTCCACGGCGGCCGCAGGCGCCTCCATGCTTGCCCTGGGTCCGGCGGCACCGGAGGTGACGAGGACGCTTGCCGTGCTCCGCCACTCGACGGTCGGCCCGATCGCCCGACGGTCGACGCGGTCACGGTGCCGCTCGACCACCGAGAGGAGGGACGCGAGCGTCTTGGAATTGAGCAGGTGCGGGACGAGGCCGAGGTCGAGCAGCTTGGTGTGCGCCGCCCTGTAGTAGTGCTCTTGCTTCTCCACCCGGGGGTCGTCGAGGTGCGAGATCTCCGCATTCCCGGGATACGCGTCGGCCACCATCTCGGCGAGCTGCATCACGGAGAAAGACTCGGTGAACTGGTTGAACACGCGGTACTCGCCGGGCTCCGCGGGATTCACGCAGGCGAGCTCGACACAGGCGAGGGTGTCGCGGATGTCGAGCATGCCGCGGGTCTGCCCGCCCTTGCCGTACACGGTCAGCGGGTGGCCGACGACGGCTTGGACGCAGAACCGGTTCAGCACGGTGCCGAACACGCCGTCGTAGTCGAACCGGGTGGCGAGGTCTGGGTGGAGGCCGGTCTCGGGCGTCTCCTGGCCGTAGACGATGCCCTGGTTGAGGTCGGTGGACCGCAGCCCCCAGATGCGACAGGCGAACGTGATGTTGTGGCTGTCGTGCACCTTCGACAGGTGGTAGAAGGAGCCCGGCTGCTTGGGATAGGGCAGGACGTCGGTCCGCCCGCGGTGCGTGATCTCGATGAACCCCTCTTCGATGTCGATGTTGGGGGTGCCGTACTCGCCCATGGTGCCGAGCTTCACGAGGTGAATCGACGGGTCGACGTCGGCGATCGCGTACAGCAGGTTCAGCGTCCCGACGACGTTGTTGACCTGCGTGTAGACCGCGTGGTTCTGGTCGATCATCGAGTACGGCGCGGACCGCTGCTCGGCGAAGTGCACGACGGCCTCCGGCGCGAATTCCTTGATCGTCCGGTGGACGAACGGCGCGTCCGTGAGGTCCCCCACGTAGGTCGAGAGCTTGAGGCCGGACACCTCCTCCCACACGCGAACCCGGTGCTGGAGGTGCTTGATCGGGACCAGGCTGTCCACGCCCATCTCGAAGTCGTACTGACGCCGAGCGAAGTTGTCGACGACGCCGACGTCGTGGCCGCGACCCGACAGGTGCAGCGCAACCGGCCAGCCCAGGTACCCATCTCCCCCAAGAACCAGGATCCTCACAGATGGACTCCTCTCGTCCGTACCGCACGCCGCGCCGCGTCACGGCAATGCATTCGCCGCGTCACTCTGACGGTTCTGGCTGGGAAAGACCTGAGAACGTGCCCAAAGGAGCCTTACGACTTGCTGGTCAACCGGTGCGCATCGCCCGGTGCACCTCGTCCATGGCCGCCTCCAGGTCCTCCACCGGGCGCGCGATGGCGTCGTCTCCCCGGAGAAAGAGGAGGGTGCACCGGCGAACCGGGCGGCCCGTCGCGGCTTCGACCGCTGCCGCGTAGGCGGCGCCCTGCAGCCGGTAGCGGGCGGAGAGCCGCGTCACCTCGTCGTCGCTCCGGACCCGGTCGGTCTTGTAGTCGACCACCTCGAGCCCGTCGGGGCCTTCGAAGAGGAGGTCCACGAAGCCCTCCAGCACGCCCGCACCGAGGGGCGCGGCGACATAGAGCTCCCGCCAGTGGCGCCCGCCCACCGCCCGCCGGACGATCGCGCTGTCGAGCGCCGCCCGGGCCAGCGCGGCGACCTCCGCCCAACGCGTCGGCACCCCTTCGGCGGCGGCGTGCGCGCGGGCCATCGCCTCGACACCGGCACCCGTGCGCAGGTCGACGGTCTGCAGCACGGCGTGGACGGCGCGCCCGAGCGCGGTCCCGGCACGCCCTCGCCGCCACAGCGTGCGCGCGCCCGCGGCGCCGTCACCCGCGTCCTCCTCCGGACCTGCTGTCCCGGCTGTGTCGTCAGGCTCGTCGTGGAGACCGCTTCCGGCAGCCACCGACTCTGGCGCTGCACCTGCGAGCTTCGCGACCGCCGTCGCCGAGATGACGGACGAGCGGGTGGCGAGCCGACGCTCCCGGTCGCGCACCCAGCGCTCGAGGGACGCAGGATCGTCCACGCCGGCCGGCGCGCCCCTCCTCCTCCCGGAGCGCGCCGGGGTCGTGCCCGGTACCGCCTGGGCGGGCGCGGACGCCGGCCGCGCATCCTCGGTCCCGGCCTCCCGGTCGTCGCAGAGGTGCCGCACGCCGTCGAGCACGGCCTCGAGCGCAGCAGCCGTGCTCGTCCCCGACCGCTGTGGACGGTGGACGCTCACGACGAGGTGGTTCTGGGCGCGAGTCAGGGCCACGTAGAGAAGGCGCAGCCGTTCGCGCTCGAAGATCCGCTGCTCTGCCTGACGCGCCGCGTCGTAGCCGCCGGTGCAGATTGTCCTTCGGACTGCGAGCTCGACCCCGTCTTGGCCGAACAGCACCGCGGGCGCCGTGATCGCCTGCGGCGTCGCGCCGAGGCCGACGACGGCGACGACCGGGAACTCGAGGCCCTTGGCGGCGTGGACGGTCATGATCGAGACGGCAGGGGCGTCGGCTTCCGGCAGCACCACCTCGGTGACCCGCGCGTCCTCGTCCCGCTGGACGTCCACCCATGCCAGGTACTGGCGGAGCGTGCCCGGCGAGGTCTCAGTGAACTGGCGGGCTTGGTCCATGACGAAACGCAGCCGGCGCCACTCCTCCCGCCAGCGGCGCCCGTCGAGCGCCGCGGCCAATTGCCGCGCCTCGTCGACCACGCGGGCGACGAGCTCGCTCACACCGGTCCACGTCCGGGCGCCGTGCAGGGTGCGCAGCCGCAGGAGCCCCAGCAGTACCGGGTCCTCGGCGGGGAGCGTCGCCGGGGGGTCGACGCGGTAGTCCCAGTGCCCCCCTGCCAACCGGTGGCGGAGCAGGTCGTCGTCCCCGCAGGCAAAACCCGGCGTGCGCAGTGCGGCCACGACGGACGCACTGTCGGAGGGATCGTCGATCGCGTGCAGCACGTGGAGGAGCTCCTGCACCTCGCGGGTGTCGTAGACGAGCGAGCTCGACTCGAGGCGGTAGTCGATGCCGGCCGCGTCGAACGCCGCCTCGAGCGCCGGGACCGAGGTCCGCGTCGGAACGAGCACCGCGACGTCGTCGAGCTGGACGGGGCGACCGCCGGCGCCCACCAGCCACCCCTCGTCCACCGCCCGGCGGAGCAGCGCGGCCACCTCCTCCGCTTCGAGGTTCCTCGTCGCGGACGCGGACAGCTCGTGGTCCGCCCCAGCGCCCACGACGCTGACGGCCGGCGGGGACCCTGCTGCGGCGCGTCGCGCCGCGCGCGAGGGCGCGTAGGCCGGCTGCACATCCTGCTCGCCGTCGCCGACGACGAGCTCGAAGACCGCGTTGACCCAGTCGACGATCCCCGGCGCTGAACGGAAGTTCGTCACGAGCCGAGCCTCGGAGGTCGCCACATCGTCGCGCGTGCGGAGGAACGTGCCGACGTGGGCGCGCCGGAAGGCGTAGATCGACTGGAGTGGGTCGCCCACGAAGAAGAGCGCACCGGGCACCGTGGCCAGGTCCCACCACGGGACCTCCCCCACCGGTGCACCCGGCTCGGCGGCGATCATCGTCACGAGCTCGGCCTGGAGGGGGTCGGTGTCCTGGTACTCGTCGACCAACACGTACCGGTACTCCTCGTGGAGCGCTGCGCGCACGTCAGGACGGTTCCGCACCAGCTCGCACGCGAGCACGAGGAGGTCGTGGAACTGGAGGCGCCCCTCGTGCTGTCGCCGACGCGCGGCGGCGACGGCGAGCTCGGCGAGGGCCTCTGCCACCACCTCCATCGCCCCTGCCACCGCTCGGCGTGCCGCGCCCTGGCGCGCGGCCTCCGCTTCGTCGAGGAGCTCGACCACCTCGGCTTTGCGTCCGCCCCACGCGTTCGCCGTGCCCCTCGTCCGGGCCGACAACCGGCGCGGCGGCCACACCAGCATCCGCAGGAGCTGGAGCTCGTCGCCCCCGGTGCGCTCGAGGTGTCCGAGGTACGGGCGGAGGAGCTCGAGATGGCCGAGCAGCCCGTCGTCGGGGTCGTTGCACAGCGGCCCGAGCGCCAGAGCCCGGCGCAGCAGCGCGACGACCGGCTCGGCGTCCAGGCGCGGCAACCCGCGGGAGGCGGCGCGCCGTCCCGGCGCAGCGTTCCCCAGACGATCCCAATTCTCGCCCATCCGGCGGACGATCGTGCGCAACTTGCCAAGGTCCGCGCCGGCGACGATCGCCCACTGCACCGCCTGCGCCCGGCCCTCGTCGGCGAGAAGCCCGTCCACCGTGTCGACCCAGTGCTCGTCGAGGTCCGCGAGCGAGCGCGCCTCGTCGAGGACGTCGAACGTGGGCGGGAGCCCCGCATCGAACGGGTAGGCGGAGAGAATCCGCCGCGCGAACCCGTGCAGGGTCGTGATCGCCGCCCCGTCGAGCGCACCGAGGGCCTCCCCCGCACGTTGCAGCTTGTCGGACTCGGGGTTCGCGGACGTGACGACCTCGTCGAGCGCCTCACCGACACGCTCGCGGAGCTCGGCCGCCGCGGCCTCGGTGAAGGTGATGACCGCGAGCTGGTCGACGCGGGCGGCTCCGGTGAGCAGCACGTGCAGGACGCGTTCGACGAGATGCCGCGTCTTTCCGCTCCCGGCTCCCGCGACCGCGAAGACCGTCTGGTCGAGCTCGGTGGCGATGCGCACCCGGTCGTCCTGGTCGACGGGGGGGTCCGCCAGCGCGGCCGCGTCTCGGGCGGCCGCGTCTCTGGCGGCCGCGTCTCGGGCGGCCGCGTCTGCGCCCCGCATCGCGGCCGCGTCTTCGGCGGGGCCTGACGGCGCGAACAGGAGCAGCTGTACCGGATCGTCCCCGGTCGTGGGCACGGGGTCGCCGAGCCGGCCGCTCATGTGTCCCCCACGAGCGCCACGTAGCCCTCGAGCGCCGGGTCGGCGCGCTTGCGCCGCCAACCGGCACCCCGGTCCGGCGGGCATATCGTGTCGTACGGGCAGTACGTGCAGTTCTGGCCGCGGGTGTTCCTGCCGTTCCTTCCGTCGCTCGGGCCCGGGCGCGCCGGGAAGCGGCCGGTCTCGATCCCGCCGGACAGCATGCCGACGACTTCGACGAGCCGGCGCTCGACCGGGTCGTCGAGCACCGTCCACTCGGGCGGTGTCGGAGACCCGACGAACCAGTAGCCGGCGCGCACCCTTCGCCCGCCGCCGTACGCGGCCTTCGCCGCAAGCGCGTAGACCGGCAGCTGGAGTCGCTCGCCTCGAGACAGCGGGTCGTCGCCGTCCTGCGTCGAGAACCGCTTCCCCGACTTGTAGTCGACGACGGCCATCCACCCGTCCGCGAGCTCGTCGACCCGGTCGATCCTGCCGCGGAACCGCACGGGACCCGCCGGGGTGTCGACGACCACGTCGGTGCCCGACGCCGGGCCGAAGCCGAGCTCGACCGCGACCGGCCGGGCCCCCGTGACCCGCCGGTAGTCCGCCTCCGCCCGGAGCTGCTCGCGCAGGTCGCTCGTGATCCTCGAGCGCTCCAGGGCCCACAGCGCCGGATGGCCGGTCACGCCCCGCCCACGCGCGTCGGCGAACTCCTCCTCCGCGTAGGCGAGCATGCGGGCCTCCCGGTCCGCCGGGACCTCGGCTGGAACGTCCTCTCCCGGGCCCTGGTCTCCTGCCCGTCGCACGATCTCGTCCGCGACCAATCGCTCGAGCACCCGGTGGATGATCACGCCACGCTCTGCGGGACTCAGCCGCAGGACCGCCTCGGGCAGCTCGCGTGCTGTCACCCGGAGCAGGTGGGAGAAGAAGTACCGGCGCGGGCAGCGGGCGAAGCTCTCGAGACCCGTGGCCGACTGGACGGCACCCGTTGCAGGGGACGGGATCGCCAGGCGCTCGACGAGGCCGTCGAAGCGCGTGAAGCGGGCACTCCGCCGCGCTCGCCGGACCATGGACGCTCCCGCCAGGACGGGGTCGTCGCGCGCCAAGAAGTGGTCCGAGACCCACCCGCCCGCCGCGACCCATCGGGTGAGGCTCCGGAGGCACCAGTCGGCCTCCGACACCGCCTCGGCGTCTCGAACGCCGTCGCGCACCGCGTCGGCGTACGAGGCCACGAACTGGAACCGGTCACCGTCGATCGACGGGGGTGGGCCGCCCCGCAGCTCCCCCGCCCCGCGCCGACGTCCGTCGCCGGCGAGCGCCTCGAGGGATTCGAGCAGGACGCGAGCCGGGCGGAGCTCCCGGCCGTGGCGTTGGTCGTACCGGGCGTAGGAGAGCACCGACTCCTTCGCCGAGCCGAGCACGGCGAGGAAGTCCCTTCGGCCCTCCGCCGCATCGGACCCCCGCAGCGGCACGGCCTCGCCCGCGCGCTCACGCTCTCGGTCGGGCACCAAGACGTCGTCGCCCCGGCCGGCGGGGAACACGCCGTCGACCATCCCCACGACGCAGACCACGTCGAGCTCGAGCCCCACCGCCTCCTGCACGCGCCCGACGAGCAGCCCCTGACCGAACCGGGCCGTGTCCGGCGAAGGCACGTCGAGCTCCGCCCCGAGCGCGATGCGGAAGTCGACGGCGCTCGGCGCGGCACCGCCCAGCCAGTCCAGCGCGCCCAGCCTGCCGAGCGCCTCGGCCACGGCATCGAAGGCCACGATCTCGTCGGACGGCCACTCCTGTCGCCGGGCCGCCGATCCGAACAGCTCCGCGAGGAGCGACCCGGCCCACTCCCCCCAGCCCGCCCACGTGGCGGGCGCACCGGTGAGGCGCGCTGCCATCTCGTCCAGGAAGGCGACGAGCTCGTCGCAGCGCCGGGCGTCCGCCAAGAGCCGGCGCGCCCGTCGAGCCGTGGAGTGCTCCTCGTCGACGTCGTCCTCGTCGACGTCGTCCTCGTCGAGGTCGTCGGCCTGGCCGCCGGGGAGCGCGTGACCCCGGGCGTCCTCACGCAGCGCAGCGGCATGGGAGCCGAGGCGCTCCCGCCACTGGTCGAGCCCCGACACCACACCCGCCTCGACGGAAAGGGCGTCCCACTCTGCCGCCGGGACCGGGCGCCCGCCGAACAGGAGCGGCCCCGAGGCGAGCCACGCGACCACGTCGTCCCGTCGCCAGTCGTGGTCGGCGAGCGCCATTGCCCCGGCGAGCCCACGCCCGGCGACGGTCGAAGCCAGCGGCCGTACCTTCCCGCCGTAGGCGGGGATCCCCGCACGGACGACGGCGTCGTGGACGAGCTGCCGGTACGGGGGCGCCCCACCGTGGAGCAGCGCCATCCGCTCGAGTGGCACGCCCTCCCGATTTCGAGTCATGAGGTGGCGAAGAGCCATCAGCACCTCCGCGTCGGCACTTGGCGCGGACCGCACCCACGACGGCGTCGGGACCTCACCATCGGGACGCCCGGTACCGCCCGCCGGCCCCGCCGGCCCCGCCGGCCCCGCCGGCCCCGACAGCCCCGACAGCCCCGACAGCTCCGACAGCCGCGCGACGAGAGCGAGCGCCGGCGCGTCCGCATCGTCGACACCGGTGGTGCCGACGATCACCTCCACGTCCGTGCAGGCAGCGAGGGCGCCGGCGAGCGCGAGCTCGGCTGTGACCATCCGGCGCGGCAGGTGCACGGCGACCGTCCCGCACAGCCCCGCCGCCCATGCGGGGGCTCGCCGGACCTCGGCCGCCGCGGCCTCGAGCAGCTCGCCGGTGCCGACGCAACCGGCCAGGGATGCGCGCACCCGCCGGACGACGGCGATCACGTCACCCGTCCGGTCACTCTGCGCCGACAGCGCCTCCAGCGCGCCGTCGGGGACCGCGGCGAGCTCGCGGTAGGTGCGCACGAGGGCGCGCAGCGTCGCCGGCTGGTCGAGCGCGCCGGCCAGGCGCGGCGGGGTCTCCTCGGCGAGCGCCGCCCGGACGGCTTCGAGCTCGACCGCCGCCGACAGCACGGTCCGGTCGCCCGACGAGAGCCACCGCGTGGCGAGCTCGGCGGCGAGCCTCGCCCACGTCGTGCAGCGGAGGTGCACCACGCCGGGCGGCGCCGCGGCGAGGCGACGGCGCACGGCGAGCGCCAGCGCACCGCGCTCCACCACCACGGTGACCGGCGTGAAGGGATCGGTCCCCTTCGCGGTGCGTACCGCGTGCGACAGGACCTCGAAGGCGCCGTCGCCGTAGGGGTGCGCCCCGACCCTCATCGCCACCGCGGTCACAGTACCGACGGGCTGTCACGGCGGCGGCGACGGGCTACCGTCGGGCGCGGTGGGGCGCCTTTCCATCCTGGCCAGCCAGGCCGTCCGGACGCGGCTCGATCGGCGCACGGGCGCGCCGCAGGGCGTCGAGCCCCCCGCACCGGGGGCCGAGCCGTCCGGGCGCGCCGACCGGTCGCGACCGAGCGCCGGGGTCCTCGAGGAGATCGACCGGATGGTCGTCCACGTCGTCGCGCTGGTGGGCGGCGAGGCGATCGCCGGAGCGACCCACGCCCTCTTGGCCTGCGACCGGGAGGCCGCCAAGCTGTTGATGGTCCGCGACGAGCTGGTCGACGAGCAGATCGCGGCGATCAGCACCCTCGCCCAGCGACAGCTCGTCTCGGGCCGGACGACGGAGTCCGAGCGGGCGGAGCTGGTGATGGTGCTGCGGATGCTCCCCGACCTCGACCGCAACGGCGACCTCGCAGAGCACGTGGCACGCCTGGCCGCCCGCGGGCTCGGTGCCGAGATGTCTCCGCGCAGCCGTGGGCTCGTCGAGCGCATGGGTGAGGTGGCGTCCGCCATCTGGGCCAGCACCGCCGATGCGTTCTCGGAGCGCTCCCCCCAGGCCGGCACGGTCGTGGACGCCCTCGACGACGAGATGGACGAGCTCCACGTCGGGCTCACCGCCGAGCTCGCGACGGGCGCCATGCCGGTCCCGGTCGCGATCGAGCTCGCGATGGTCGGCCGGTTCTACGAGCGCTTCGGGGACCACGCCGTCAACCTGGCGCGCCGGATGTCGGCGTTCACCTTGGGGGCCGGGTCCGAACCACCGGGTCCCGGCGCCGCCTGACCGACGACCCGGGGGTGCCCCTCGCCGTCAGCGCCCCCCGACGAGCAGCTCCGCGATCTGCACCGCGTTCAGGGCAGCCCCCTTGCGGAGGTTGTCGCCGACGACGAACAGGGCGAGGCCGCCGCCGTCCGCCCGTCGGATGCGCCCGACGAGGGAGGCGTCGCGGCCGGCCGCGTGGAGAGGCGTCGGCAGCTCGGAGAGCTCGACGCCGGGAGCGTCCGCGAGAAGGTCGCTCGCCTCGCCCGGGGAGAGCTCTCGGGAGAACTCCGCCACGATCGCGGCCGAGTGCCCGGTGAACACCGGCACGCGCACGCACGTGCAGGCCACCGCGAGGTCCGGGATCGAAAGGATCTTGCGGCTCTCGTTGCGGTACTTCTGCTCCTCGTCGGTCTCGAGCGACCCGTCGTCGACGAGCTTCCCCGCGAGCGGCACCACGTTGTGCGCGATCGGCGCCGGGAACGTCATTGGCTCGGGGAAGTCCACCGCAGCGCCGTCGAACGTGAGGTCCGCGGCACGCGCCGCGGTCTTCTCGAGCTGGTCTTCGAGCTCGGACACGCCGGCACGACCCGCCCCCGACACGGCCTGATAGCTCGCGACCACGAGCCGGCGCAGGCCCGCCGCGTCGTGGAGCGGCTTGAGGACGGGCATTGCCGCCATCGTCGTGCAGTTCGGGTTCGCGACGATGCCCTTGGGGACCCGCGAGAGGGCGTCGGGGTTCACCTCCGCCACGACGAGCGGCACCTCGGGATCCATCCGCCACGCCGACGTGTTGTCGATGACGGTCGCGCCTGCGGCCGCAAGACGCGGCGCCAGCTCGCGCGAGGCGGTCGCACCGGTCGAGCACAGGGCGAGGTCCAGACCCGAGAGGTCGGCGGTCGCGGCGTCCTCAACGACGACGCGTTCCCCCTGCCATTCGAGCACGGTCCCGGCGGACCGGGCCGAACCGAAGAAGCGGATCGCGTCGACGGGGAAAGCGCGCTCCGCCAGGATGGACCGCATCACCTGGCCGACCTGTCCGGCGGCGCCGAAGACCCCGAGCCTCGCCATCCGTGAAGCCTACCGTCGCGACGGGACCCTCACGCGAGGTCGAAGGCGCGGTGGAGCACGCGCACGGCACGCTCGGCATCCTCTTCCCGCACGATGCACGAGATGCGGATCGTCGAGGTCGAGATGAGGTCGATGTTGATCCCCTCGGCTGCGAGCGTCTCGAACATCGTCGCCGTCACCCCCGGGTGCGACTTCATCCCCGCGCCGATGACGGACACCTTCGAGATCCCCTGGTCCGAGGAGACCCCTGTCGCGCCGAGCTCGGTGAGGAGCCCGCTCACCCCGTCGACGGCGGTCGCCAGGTCGGTCCGGGGGACCGTGAAGGAGATGTCGGTCGTGCCGTGGACCGACGCGTTCTGCACGATGTCGTCGACGTTGACCGATCGGTCCGCGAGCGCGCGGAAGAGGCGCGCGGCGATGCCCGGCTTGTCCTGCACGCCCGCCACGGTCACCTTCGCCTGCGAGCTGTCGTGGACGACCGCGGTGACGACCGCCTGCTCCATTGCCTCATCCTCCTCCACGATCCACGTCCCCGGTTCCCAGGTGAAGCTGCTGCGGACCTGGAGCGGGACGCGGTGGTTGCGTGCGAACTCGGCCGAGCGCAGCTGCAGGACCCTTCCGCCTGCGGCGGCGATCTCGAGCATCTCCTCGAAGCTCACCCGGGACAGCTTGTGCGCGTCGGGCACGATCCTCGGGTCGGCGCTGAACACGCCCGTCACGTCGGTGTAGATCTCGCACGACTCCGCGCCGAGCACCGCCGCGAGCGCGACCGCCGTGAGGTCCGACGCCCCCCGCCCGAGCGTCGTCACGTCCTTGTCGGTGGACACGCCCTGGAAGCCTGCGACGACGGGGACGGTCCCGGACTCGAGCGCCTCGGTGATGCGGCCGGCGCGGATGTCGACGATCTTCGCCTTCGTGTGGTCGGTGTCCGTGACGATGCCGGCCTGGCTCCCGGTGAAGGACGCGGCCGCCACCCCGAGCTCCGCCAGTGCCATGCACAACAGCGCCGTGGAGATCCTCTCGCCCGTGCTGACGAGCATGTCGTACTCGCGGGGCGGCTGTACCGAGCTCACCTCCGTCGCGAGGCGGATCAGGTCGTCGGTGGTCTTGCCCATGGCGCTCACCACCACGACCACGTCCCTGCCGGCCCGGCGCGTGCGCGCGACGTGATCGGCGACCTCCCGGATGCGGTCGGCGTCCCCGACGGAGGTCCCGCCGTACTTCTGGACGACCAACGCCATGGGGCAGACGCTATCCGGGCCCGGCGCGGCCCCGATAACGTGTGCGCCCGTGCCCACGGAGAAACGAGCGAGACAGAAGGCCGCGCGCCGCAAGAAGCGGGCGGCTCAGGTCCGCCGGGTACGGATTCGCCGGCGTCTGCGCACGGGAGGCTTCGTCGCTGGCGGAGGGGTCGTCGTCCTGGTCGTCGCGCTCGCAAGCGCCGGCGTGTTCTCGGGCGGCTCGACCCCGCCGAAGAAGAGCGGGACCACGACCACGACCACGACCACCTCGAAGGCGACAACAACCCAGAAGCTGCAGGCCGCGGCGGACAGGCTCGCCGTGGCCGCCCACTGCCCGCCGACACCCAAGACCAGGACGAACACGAAGCACTGGTCGTCGCCGCCACCGATGACGATCGACCCGACAAAGACCTACACGGCCACCGTGACGACCGCCGCCGGCTCCTTCGTCGTCACCCTCGACGCGAAGGCGGCGCCGAACACCGTGAACAACTTCGTCTTTCTCGCCGACCAGGGCTTCTACAACTGCAGCACCTTCCACAGGGTGGTCCCCGGGTTCATGGACCAGACGGGAGACCCGACCGGGACCGGTTCGGGCGGCCCTGGCTACGAGTTCGCCAACGAGAACGTCCCGGCGTCGTACACCAGCGGTGACGTCGCGATGGCCAACTCCGGGGGGACAGCCACCAACGGGAGCCAGTTCTTCGTGCTCGTGCCGGGCGGCACAAAGACCCTGAACGCGGACCTCGCGCAAGGCAACAAGTACTCGCTCTTCGGCACCGTGACGTCCGGCATGACCGTCGTGACGAAGATCAACTCGGAGGGGAACTCGACACCGAAGGCCAACGGCGTCCCCCCGAAGGTCGTCCAGCGCATCCTGACCGTGAAGATCAAGACATCCTGACCGTGACACCCAACGAAAGACGAAAGCTGACGCCATGACCGACATCCCCGCACCCGACGGCTCCAGCCCCAAGCGCCAGCGGTTCGACGGTCCCCCGCCGATGGTGATCGACCCGCAGCAGCGCTACACCGCGACGATCGAGACCTCCAAGGGCACGATCGTCGCCGAGCTCGACCCCGCGGGCGCACCGCTCACCGTGAACAACTTCGTCTTCCTCGCTCGCTGGCACTACTTCGACGGGATCGTCTTCCACAGGATCATCCCGGGATTCGTGATCCAGGGCGGCGACCCCGAGGGCACCGGGCGCGGCGGGCCCGGCTACCGGTTCGCCGACGAGCTCCCCAAGCCCGGGCGCTACCAGGTCGGCTCCCTGGCGATGGCCAACGCCGGGCCGGACACCAACGGCAGCCAGTTCTTCATCGTGAGCGGCCCCGACGGCGCCCGACTCCCGCCCCAGTACTCCCACTTCGGCGCCGTGGTCGCCGGTGGCGACGTCGTCAAGGCGATCGACGCGCTCGGGACCGGCGCGGGCACGCCGTCCGAGAGCGTGGTCATCGAGTCCCTCACCGTCGCCGAGCACGAGTAGCCGCCCCGGGCCGGGCGCTGCCGGACCTCGGGCCGGCGCAGCCCCGCGGTGCACGCGGCCCGCGACCCCGGCGGATCGGGCACAGTGATAGGCGTGCGACGCCGGAGCCCACTCGTGCGCGCGAGCGCCGCGGCGGCGTTCTGCGCCATGGTCCTCGGTGCGGCCTCGTGCGGGGGTGGGCTGCCCGGCGCCGCAGGTCACGCCCACGACCCCCCGCACCACCTGTCGGCGACGCAGCACCGGGGCACCACCACGACGAGCCGACCGTCCTCGACGACGACCACCGCGGCGCCCCCCTCCACCACGGCGGTCCCCCCCACCACGTCAGCGCCGCCGGGCCACGGCCCGATCACCGAGCCGCCGCTCCCGCCCCCGGGGGCCGGCTTCGCGGCCGACCAGGTCACGGCGATCGGTGACTCGGTGATGATCGACTACGCAGGCGCGCTCGAGAACGACGTCCCGGGCATCCACGTCACAGCGGTGGTGAGCCGGTGGTGGACAACAGGCGAGGCGGCCCTCCGGCAGCTCGAGTCCGAGAACGCCCTCGGCGCCGTGGTCATCGTCGGGCTCGGCACGAACGGCCCGGTCACGGCCGCGCAGTTCGACGCCATGATGTCGGTGCTGTCGGGGGCGTCGCGCGTGGTCTTCGTGAACGTCCGCGTCGACCGCACATGGCAGGACTCGACCAACGCGGTGCTCGCGCAGGGTGTCGCCGGCTCCCCGCGCGCCTTCCTCGTCGACTGGTACTCGCTCGCCGTGCAGAACCCCGGCTGGCTGTACCCGACACAGACGCATCTCCCGATCGACGGCCCGGGCGCCCAAGCCCTCGCTGCGCTCGTGGCAGGAGCGGCCTGAGCCATCCGGCCAAGCGGCCATGGCCATCGGCTCCCGGGCGGCTGCGCCGTCAGCGCCCTGCGAGCGCGCCGAGCCCCTCGACCGCGACGCTCCCGTCGACGAAGACCTCCGGGTCTCCTTCCCCGATGCTCCGCCAGGTCCCCTCGGGGTCGCGGAGCACGGCGGTACGCGCGGGGATCCCGACGACCGGCAGCCCGGGGGGCGCGAGCAGCACCGAGCGGTGCAGCTTCGCGCCGTGCGCGTCGTCCTGCAGGTCGTCGCCGAGCGGGACCACGGCCAGCCCCTCCACGAGCCCCAGGCCGACGGTGAGCGCGCCCCCACGCGGATCGACCATCGGGTCGGACAGCACGAGTGCCCCCGCGCCGGCTCCGGCGACCACGGCGCCGGCGTTCCACGCCGCGCGCAACGCCGCGAAGACCTTCGAGTCCTTGAGGACCGACCGCAGGTGCAGCGGCGACCCCCCGCCCAGGTAGACGAAGCCGGCCGAGCCGACGATCGCCGCCGCACCGTCGTCCTGGGCGTCGGCGCGGCTCGTCACCATGAGCCCCTCCACCTCGGCGTCCCACTGCGAGAACCACTCGGCCGCGGCGAGCACCCTTCGCTCGGGGTGCTCGAACGCCGCGGCCGTCGGCAGCACGACCACCTTGCGGGTCCCGGCCGCCTCGAGGAGCCGGGCGTCGAACTCGCAGCCCGGCGTCCACTCGCCGCCGCCGACGAGGGCCAGGATTCCGGGGCTCATCTCGGCGCCACCACGCCCACACGATCTCACAGTCCCGGTGCGGGCCCGGCGAGCGCAACGCCCGGTTACCGGCCGGTAGATGGCGGGTACCCTGGTACATGGTGTGCAAGCGGGTGGGCATCGTCGGCGCCGGGATCATGGGGGCCGGGATCGCCGAGGTCGCCGCGGCCCACGGCCACGACGTGGTGCTCCGGAGCCGCAGCCAGTCCTCCGCAGAGGCGATGTTCGCCAACCTCGAGAAGTCCCTCGATCGCCAGGTGGCGAAGGAGCGGTGCACCAAGGACGAGCGTGACGAGATCCTCGGCCGCGTCTCGGTGACCACGGACTTCGCGGACCTCGCCGACGCCGACCTCGTGATCGAGTCCATCGTCGAGGACATCGCCGCGAAACGGCACCTCTTCAACGAGCTCGACCGCGTCTGCGACGACCAGGCGGTGCTCGCGACCAACACCTCGACCCTGCCCGTCGTGGAGCTGGCGATGGAGACGGGACGGCCCGACCGCGTGTGCGGGATCCACTTCTTCAATCCCGCGCCCGTGATGCCCCTCGTGGAGGTCATCCGGCCCATCACCGCCTCCGACGAGACGATCGCAGCCGCCCACGAGTTCGCCGGCGCCTGCGGCAAGGAGCCGGTGGAGGTGAAGGACCGCGCCGGCTTCGTCGTCAACGCCCTGCTGTTCCCCTACCTGAACGAGGCCGTGCGCCTGCTCGAGCAGGGCGTCGCCACCAAGGAGGGAATCGATGCGGCGATGAAGGGGGGTTGCGGCTTCCCGATGGGCCCGTTCGCGCTGCTCGACCTGGTGGGCCTCGACACCTCGGTCGCGATCCTCGACGCGCTCTACGCCGAGTACCGCGACCCGCACTACGCGACGGCACCGCTCCTGCGCCGGATGGTCTCGGCGGAGCAGCTCGGCCGAAAGTCCGGACAGGGCTTCTACACCTACCGCTGAACGCGCCGACGACGATGCCTGACGAGCGCCCGGCCCGATCGTCGCCGTGGATGATGCGCACCTACTCGGGCCACTCGAGTGCACGCGCTTCCAACGAGCTCTACCGCACGAACCTCGCCAAGGGGCAGACGGGGCTCTCGATCGCCTTCGACCTGCCAACCCAGATCGGCTACGACCCCGACGCGCCCGAGGCCGCGGGTGAGGTCGGCAAGGTCGGGGTCCCCGTCGCGCACCTCGGGCACATGCGCGAGCTCATGGCGGGCATCCCGGTCGGCGAGATGAACACCTCGATGACGATCAACGCGACGGCGGCCTGGCTCCTCGGCCTCTACGTCGCGTACGCCACGGAGCAGGGCGTCGCGCCCGAGTCGCTCCAGGGCACCACGCAGAACGACATCGTGAAGGAGTACCTGAGCCGGGGCACCTTCATCTTCCCGCCGGAGCCGAGCCGCAGGCTCACCGTGGACACGATCGCCTACACGGTCCGCCACGTGCCCAAGTGGAACCCGGTGAACGTCTGCAGCTACCACCTCCAGGAGGCGGGCGCGACGCCGGTCCAGGAGATCGCCTACGCGCTGTCGACCGCGATCGGGATCCTCGACGCGGTTCGGGCGTCGGGCAAGGTCACCGAGTCCGAGCTCCCCCAGGTCGTCGGCCGCATCAGCTTCTTCGTGAACGCCGGCGTGCGTTTCGTCGAGGAGACCTGCAAGATGCGGGCGTTCGGCCGGATGTGGGACCGGATCTGCCTCGAGCGCTACGGCGTCACCGACCCCCGCCTTCGCCGGTTCCGCTACGGCGTGCAGGTGAACTCGCTCGGTCTCACCGAGCAGCAGCCCGAGAACAACGTGGTGCGCATCGTGCTCGAGACGCTCGGGGTCACCCTGTCGGCGGACGCCCGTGCGCGCGCCATCCAGCTGCCCGCGTGGAACGAGGCGCTCGGCCTGCCGCGCCCGTGGGACCAGCAGTGGTCGCTGCGGGTCCAGCAGATCCTCGCGTACGAGTCCGACCTTCTCGAGCACGCCGACATCTTCGAGGGCTCGCGGGTCGTCGAGGAGATGACGTCCTCGCTCGTCGACGGCGCGTCCGCCGAGCTCGACGACGTGCTGTCGCTCGGGGGCGCCTTCGAGGCGATCGAGGAGCTGAAGACCCGGCTGGTGCGGAGCCAGGCCGAGCGTATGCGCCGGATCGAGTCGGGCGACCTCAGGGTCGTCGGGGTGAACTGCTTCACCGAGACCGAACCGTCCCCGCTCACCGCGGACGCCGGTGCGGGCTCGGTGCTGAAGGTCGACCCGGCGGCGCAGGGCCGGCTGCAGGACGACGTCCGCGCGTGGCGGGCGGCACGGGACGGGACTGCGGTGCGACGGGCGATCGACGAGTTGCGGCGGGCGGCTGCGGACCCGGCCGCGAACGTCATGCCGGCGACGATCGACCTCGCCCTCGCCGGCGGGACGACGGGCGAGTGGGCGGGGGCGCTGCGCGACGTGTTCGGCGAATACCGCGCCCCGACCGGCGTGACCGGTGCGGCACGCCGTGCACGCCCGGCGGGAGATCCGCGGGCAGCAACGACCGACGCGGGCTCCGCCGGGGCGACGCAGGTGCGGGCGTTCGTCGAGGCGACCGGCGCGCCGCCCCGGCTCCTCGTCGCGAAACCCGGGCTCGACGGCCACTCGAACGGGGCCGAGCAGATCGCCCTCGCCGCGCGCGACGCCGGTTTCGAGGTCGTCTACCAGGGAATCCGGCTGACGCCGGCCGAGATCGTGGCGGCGGCCCGGGACGAGGACGTCGACGTGGTGGGCCTCTCGGTCCTCTCCGGCTCCCACCTCCAGCTCGTTCCCGAGGTGCTCGACCTCCTGCGCGCCGAGGGGGTCGACGTGCCGGTGGTGGTCGGGGGCATCGTTCCCGCAGACGACGCGGAGGTGCTCCGCGGCAAGGGGGTCGCCGCGGTCTACACGCCCAAGGACTTCGAGCTCGACCGCATCGTCGGCGACCTCGCCGTGCTCGCAGGCCGCGGCGCCGCGGACCGGCAGCGGCAGGGGCAGGGGCAGCGGCAGGGCCGCGGGACCTGAGCCCTCGCTCCCCGCGTCAGCGCACCCAGGGGCGGTCTCTGCGCAACGCCGCCCGACGGGTCCACCACCGGCCGCTGAACCGCCACGCCCGCGCGGCGGCGTCGGCACGGGCGGCCCGCGCCGCGTCGGCGGCCGGGTCGACGGCCGGCGGGCGCGGCCAGAGCTCGAGGGCGGCCTCGGCGACGAGCGCCGCGACCACCGGGTCGACGGCGGGCCGCGGTCGCAGCCCGTGCCCGGTCACGGCCGCGGGCCGCCCTCCCTCCGGCGCTGGCGCCGGCGTGCGACCGGGCGCCGCGTCGTCCCCTGACCGAGCCGCGACCACCGTCGGCCGGCTCAGAGCGGCACGTTGCCGTGCTTGCGGTGCGGCAGCTCCGAGCGCTTGGAGGCGAGCATGGCCAGGCTGCGCGCGAGGACCTTGCGCGTGTCCGCCGGGGAGATGACGTCGTCGACGTACCCGCGCTCCGCCGCGACGTAGGGCGTCGCGTACCGTTCCGTGTACTCCTCGACGAGCTCGGCGCGGCGGGCGGCCGGGTCGGCGGCCGCGGCGAGCTCTCTGCGGTAGAGGATCTCGACCGCACCCTGCGGCCCCATCACGGCCAGCTCGGCCGAGGGCCACGCGTAGGCGAGATCGGCACCGATGGACTTCGAGTTCATGACGACGTACGCACCGCCGTAGGCCTTGCGCGTGATCACCTGGATGCGCGGCACCGTCGCCTCGCAATAGGCGTAGAGCAGCTTCGCCCCGTGCCGGATGATGCCCCCGTACTCCTGGTCGGTGCCGGGCATGAACCCGGGCACGTCCACGAACGTGACGAGCGGGATGTTGAACGCGTCGCAGGTCCGCACGAAGCGGGCCGCCTTCTCGGACGAGTCGATGTCTAAGACGCCGGCGAGCACCGCGGGCTGGTTGCCCACCACGCCCACCGCACGGCCGCCGATCCTCGCGAAGCCGCACGTGATCGACATCGCCCAGTGCGAATGGACCTCGAGGTACTCGCCGTCGTCGACGACCGCGGTGATGACCTTCTTCATGTCGTAGGGCTGGTTGGGCGAGGCGGGCATGAGGTCGACGAGCTCAGGGGTCTCGCGCTCGGGGTCGTCGCCTGACACGACCGTCGGGGGCTCCTCGAGGTTGTTCGAGGGAAGGAAGGAGAGCAGGTCGCGCACGTCGTCGAGGCAGGACTTCTCGTCGGCGGCGACGAAGGTCGCTACGCCCGACTTCGTCGCGTGGCTCATCGCACCGCCCAGCTCCTCGAGGGTGACGTCTTCTCCCGTCACCGTCTTCACCACGTCTGGTCCCGTGATGAACATGTGCGAGGTGCCCTGGACCATGAAGACGAAGTCCGTGATCGCCGGGGAGTACACCGCTCCCCCGGCGCACGGGCCGAGGACGACGCTGATCTGCGGGATGACGCCGGACGACGCCACGTTGCGGTAGAAGATGCCGCCGTAGGAGTGGAGGGACACCACTCCCTCTTGGATCCGCGCCCCTGCACCGTCGTTGAGGCCGATCATCGGGACCCCGGTCGACGCGGCGAGGTCCATGACGGCGTGGATCTTCTCGGCGAAGACCTCCCCGAGGGCGCCGCCGAACACCGTGAAGTCCTGCGAGAACACGCACACCCTGCGGCCGTCGATGGTGCCGAAGCCCGTCACCACGCCGTCGGTGTAGGGGCGGTTCGCGTCGAGCCCCATGCCGTGCGCCCGGTGTCGCGAGAGCATGCGCATCTCCTCGAACGACCCGTCGTCGAGGAGGTAGTCGATCCGCTCGCGGGCGGTCATCTTGCCCTTGGCGTGCTGGCGCTCCACCGCGTGCGGGCTGCCCGCGTGCAGCGCCTCCTCCCGACGCGCCGCGAGGTCCGCGAGGCGATCGGCCATCGTGTGCTCCATGTCGACCGAGGCTAGTGCGGCAGGCCGGTGCGCTACCCGCCCGCGCGGTGCTCGGCGCGCGGCCGATCCCCCTCCTGCACCAGCTCGATGAGCGTGCCGAAGGAGGTCTTCGGGTGGACGAAGGCGATGGTCGTGTCCCGCGAGCCCTTCCGGGGCGACTCGTCGATGACCCTGCCGCCGGCACGCTTGACCGCCTCCAGCGCGGCCGCGCAGTCCGCCACCCGGTAGCCCACGTGGTGGAGGCCCTCGCCCCTGTGGTCGAGGAACTTGGCCACCGGCGAATCGGCGCGGATTGGCGAGACGAGCTGGATGTAGGAGTCGGCCACCTTCACGAGCGCCTCTTCGACGCCGTCGCGCTCGACGCGCTCTCGGTGGGCGACCTCGGCACCGAGCGTGCCCGCGTACCACTCGATCGCGGCGTCGATGTCGCGCACGGCGATCGCCACGTGGTCGATCTCGGTGAGGAGCGGCTCGGTCATCGCCTCCCCGCTCGGGAGTCGTGTCTCCGGAAGAGCGTGATGCGGTCCTCGCCGACCCGCTCGCGCAGCTCCGGGTCGTCGATGCCCAGCCCCTCGTGGGGTGCGAGGCACAGGACGCCGATCTTCCCCTCGTGCAGGTTGTGGTGCACCTGGTAGGCGGCCTCCCCCACGTCGGTCAGCCCGAAGACGGCCGAGAGGGGCGGCAGGACCTTGCCGTCGCAGACCTGCCGGTTGGCGTCCCACGCCTCGCGGTAGTTGGCGAAGTGGGAGCCCTTGATCGTCTTCAACCGCATCCAGAGGTGGCGGTTGTCGTACTCGACCATGTAGCCCGACGTCGCGGCGCACGTGACGATGGTGCCGGCGCGCTTGCACACGAAGACCGACGCCCCCATCGTCTGGCGGCCCGGGTGCTCGAAGACGATGTCGGGGTCCTCGCCGACGAGCGCGCGGATGTCCTTGCCGAGCCGGCGCCACTCGGACTCGTCCTGGGTGTGCTCGTCCTTCCAGAAGCGGTACCCGGCCGCGCTGCGGTCGATGACCGCTTCGACCCCGAGGTCGTGCAGCGTCTCGACCTTCTCAGGGGAGGACACGACCCCGATCGGGATGCCGCCGGCGTTCAGCACGTACTGGACGGCGAAGCTCCCGAGGCCACCCGTCGCCCCCCACACGAGCACCCGGTCGCCCTGCGTGACGGGTGCGCCGTTGCGGGAGACGAGCATCCGGTAGGCGGTCGAGTTGCACAACGCGTTGACGGCCGCCTCCTCCCACGAGAGATGGGCGGGCTTGGGCATGAGCTGGTTCGCCTTCACCACGGTCACGTCGGCGAGGCCGCCGAAGTTGGTCTCGAATCCCCAGATGCGCTGGTTGAGCGCGAGCATCGAGTCGTCGTGCCCCGTGGGGTCCTGGTCGTCGACGTAGTTGCAGTGGATCGTGACCCGGTCGCCGGGCTTCCAGTTGCGCACGAGGGAACCCGTGCGGAGCACGACCCCCGAGGCGTCGGAGCCGACGACGTGGTAGTCGAGCGCGTGACGTGCCCCCCAGACGCTCTCCTTTCCCAGCCGGTCGAGGAAACCGAAGGTCGGCAGGGGCTCGAAGATCGACGTCCACACGGTGTTGAAGTTCACCGCGGAGGCCATGACGGCCACGTAGGCCTCGTCGGGGGCGAGCTCGGGCAGGGGGACCTCGCCCACGTGGAGCGACTTGCGGGGGTCCTTGTCGGAGGAGTCGAGCCCCTCGAACAGCGCGATCTCGTCCCGGCGGACGAACGCGGCCCGGAACGAGCCGGGAAGGGGGATCGCGGCCAGCTCGTCGCCCGTCGCGCCCTCGACCGCCGCCTGGAGGATCCCGCTCATTTTCGCGACGTTAGTTGAGCCCGTAGAATGGGTGACCGGCCGGTAATCCCGGCTTCATTCCCTGTTTCCACCGACGAGGAACACGCCGGTGCGCACCGGAGGTCATCCATGCCCGGATCCGTCATCGTCGCAGGCGCTCGGACCCCGATCGGGAAGCTGTCGGGCGCCTTCTCCTCGTTCAGCGCGATGCAGCTCGGTGGCTTCGCCATCGCGGCGGCGCTCGAGCGGGCCGGCCTGCGACCCGACCAGGTCGACTACGTCCTGATGGGCCAGGTCCTCCAAGCGGGGCAGGGCCAGATCACCGCCCGCCAGGCGGCGGTCCACGCGGGCATCCCGATGACGGTCCCCGCGACGACGGTCAACAAGGTGTGCCTGTCCGGGCTCAACGTCATCTACCTCGCGGACCAGATGGTGCGGGCGGGGGACGCCGACGTCGTCGTGGCGGGCGGCATGGAGTCGATGACCCGTGCGCCGCACCTCCTCGCCGGGGCACGTGAGGGCCTCCGGCTCGGCGACGCCACGCTCGTCGACTCGATGCTGCACGACGGGCTCACCTGCGCGTTCGACGAGTGCGCGATGGGGCTTGCCACCGAGCGCTACAACGAGCGGACCGGCATCACCCGCGAGCGCCAGGATGCCTTCGCGGCCGCGTCCCACGAGAAGGCCGCGGCGGCCGCAAAGGAGGGCCGGTTCGCCGAGGAGATCGTCCCCGTCCAGGTCCCCCAGCGAAAGGGCGACCCTCTCGTGGTCGACACCGACGAGGGGGTCAGGCCGGGCACGACCGCCGAGTCGCTCTCGTCGCTGCGCCCCGCGTTCGACAAGGCCGGGACCATCACCGCCGGCAACGCGTCCCAGATCTCCGACGGGGGCTCTGCGGTGGTCGTCGTGTCCGCGGCGAAGGCCGAGGAGCTCGGTGTGACGCCCCTGGGCGAGCTGGTCTCCTACGGGCAGGTGGCGGGACCGGACCCCTCGCTCCTCCACCAGCCCTCCCGGGCGATCGCCCGGGCCCTCGCCAAGGCGTCGCTCGACGTCGGGGCCGTCGACCTCTTCGAGATCAACGAGGCGTTCGCCGCGGTCGGGCTGGTCTCCGCCGACGTGCTCGGCATTCCCGAGGAGAAGCTGAACGTGAACGGCGGCGCCATCGCCCTCGGCCACCCGATCGGGATGTCGGGCAACCGGCTCGCGCTGAGCGCGCTGTGCGAGCTGCGCCGCCGGGGCGGCGGGATCGCCGCCGTCGGGTTGTGCGGGGGCGGGGGGCAGGGCGACGCAGCCGTGCTCCGGTCGCGTTCCTGAGCCGGCAGCCGGCAGCCGGCATCGGTGCCGCGTCCGGGTCGGGCGGGCGTGTGATACTCCGCGGATGACGGACCTGCGACCCGGCGGCGCCCCCGGGGGTGCAGGACCCGTCGTCGTCGTGAACTTCGGTGCCCAGTACGCACAACTGATCGCGCGGCGTGTCCGCGAGGCCCGCGTCTACTCGGAGATCGTCCCCCACACCGCCACGACCGCAGAGATCCTGGCGCGAGGTCCCGCCGCCGTGATCCTGTCGGGCGGCCCCTCCAGCATCTACGAGCCCGGCGCCCCCTCGATCGACGCCGACCTGCTCCGTGCCGGGGTGCCCGTCCTCGGCATCTGCTACGGCTTCCAGGCCATCGCCCGTGCGATGGGCGGGGAGGTCGCCCACACGGAACGGCGCGAGTACGGGCGGACGAAGGTCGCCGTCGACGCCGAGGCCCGGCTCTTCGCGGGCCAGCCCCCTTCGCAGGAGGTATGGATGTCGCACGGCGACGCCGTCGTCGCCCTCCCCGAAGGGCTGCGGCCGACCGCGTCGACGGACGACTCCCCGGTCGCCGCGTTCGAGTCGGTCGACGGGACGCTCTGCGGCGTGCAGTGGCACCCCGAGGTCCACCACACCGCCCACGGCCAGGAGGTCCTCGAGCGCTTCTTGTACCGGGCGGCGGGGATCACGCCGACCTGGACCACCGCCAACGTGCTCGACGCGGCCGTCGACGAGGTCCGCCAGCAGGTCGGAGGCGGCCGGGCGATCTGCGGGCTCTCGGGCGGCGTCGACTCCGCCGTCGCCGCGGCGCTCGTGCAGCGCGCGATCGGCGACCGGCTGACGTGCGTCTTCGTCGACCACGGGCTCCTCCGGCTCGGCGAGCCCGAACAGGTCGAGCGCGACTTCGTGGCGGCCACGGGCATCCGGCTGAAGACCGTCGACGCGCGGACCCGGTTCCTCGACGAGCTGCGCGGCGTGGTGGACCCCGAGGAGAAGCGCAAGGTGATCGGACGGGAGTTCATCCGCGCCTTCGAGCAGGCCGCCCGTCAGGTCGAGGCCGAGGGCGGCGGCCCCGAGCACCTCGTGCAGGGGACGCTCTATCCCGACGTGGTGGAGTCGGGCGGCACGCGCGGCGACGGCGCGGGAGGGTCGACGATCAAGTCGCACCACAACGTCGGCGGCCTCCCCGACGACCTCGGCTTCTCGCTCGTCGAGCCGCTCCGCCGCCTCTTCAAGGACGAGGTGCGCGCGCTCGGGCTCGAGCTCGGCCTCCCCGAGACGATCGTCTGGCGCCACCCGTTCCCCGGACCGGGCCTCGCGGTGCGCATCGTCGGCGAGGTGACCGAGGAGCGCCTCGAGATCCTGCGACGGGCCGACGCCGTCGTCCGCGAGGAGCTCACCTCGGCGGGCCTCGACCGGACGGTCTGGCAGGTTCCCGTGGTCCTCCTCGCCGACGTCCGCTCCGTCGGGGTCCAGGGCGACGGCCGGACCTACGGCCACCCGATCGTGCTGCGGCCAGTCACGAGCGAGGACGCGATGACCGCGGACTGGGCGCGCCTCCCCTACGACGTCCTCGAGCGGATCTCGACCCGGATCACCAACGAGGTCGGCCAGGTGAACCGCGTCGTCCTCGACGTCACGAGCAAGCCGCCGGGCACCATCGAGTGGGAGTGAGGCGGGAGCCGGCCTGACTCAGCGGTCGTAGGGCGGCCTGGCGAAGCCGGCGAGGCTCGCCGACCCGTACGAGAGGTCGCGCCAGCGCGCGACGCCCGGCCGCAACAGCGCCACCGCGCAGGTCGGGTAGGACGCGAGGGCCGCCTGCCGGGCGCCGTCGGCCTCGTCGGCACCCTCAGCGCCCGGCGCGAGGAGCTCGAGCGCGAGCGAGTGGGTCGTCGGGTTGTGCCCGACGACCATCACCGAACGGACCGAGTCGTCGAGCTCGCGCAGCTCGTCGAGGACGTCTGTGGGCGAGCCGTAGTAGAGCCGCCGGCGGCGGTCCACCGGCACGCCGAGCGCGTCGGCGACCTTCTCGGCGGTCTCGGTGGTGCGCGCCGCGGTCGACGCCAGCACGAGCTCGGGCACCTCCGCCGCGCCGAACCCGAGGTCGCCCGCGCGGAGCCGGAGCCCGAGCGCTGCGGCGTCCCGCCTCCCCCTCGGCGCGAGCGGGCGCTCGTGGTCGGTCCCGCCCGGCGGCGGGTCGGTCGCGGCCTTGGCGTGACGGAGCAGCCACACGACGAGGTCCTCGATGCGGCCGCCCGAGGTCACGGGACGACGGCGCGGCGGCCCTCGATCGCCCGCCCGAGCGTGAGCTCGTCGGCGTACTCGAGGTCACCCCCGACGGGCAGGCCGCTCGCGATCCTGGTGACCGTGATCTCGAGCGGGGCGAGCAGCCGGGCGAGGTACATGGCCGTCGCCTCTCCCTCGAGGTTCGGGTTCGTGCACAGGATCGCCTCGGTGATCGCTTCGGCGTCGATGCGCCCGAGCAGCTCGCGCACGCGCAACTGGTCCGGCCCGATCCCCTCGAGCGGGTTCAGCGCGCCGTGGAGCACGTGGTAGCGGCCGCGGAACTGGCGCGTCCGCTCGACCGCCACGATGTCGCGGGGGTCCTCGACGACGCACACCACGTGCGGGTCGCGGCGTGTGTCCGCACAGACGTCGCAGAGGTTGCCGGACTCCGCCACGTTGAAGCAGCGCTCGCACAGCGTCGTGCGCTCCTTCACCGCGACGATGGCGTCGGCGAGCCGGCGGGCGTCCTCGCCGGGGACCTTGAGCAACCAGAACGCTATCCGTTGCGCCGACTTGGGGCCGACACCCGGCAGCCTGCCGAGCTCGTCGATGAGTGCCCTGAGCGAACCGGTGTACATCCGCTCAGACCTCTTCGGCGCCGGGGAACGCCTCGAGCAGGCGCGCCTCCGCGACGGACTCGCGGGTGCCCGAGGGTTGGTCGGGGTCGACTTCGTCGTCGGGATGGAGCATCGCCTCGTGCCCCGCGTCGTCCGGTCCGGACTGACCCGCCGCCGCGCCGCCGGCCACGTCGTCGACGGTGAGCTCGAGGGTGACCGGCGCGCCGAAGTGCGCACCGATCGCCTGCTCCACGAGTCGGCGCACGTCCTCACAGCGCTCGCGATGTGCCGCGTTGGGCAGCGCGAACGTCGCGGTGCCCCCGTCGACCGCGACGAACCTTCCCGCGCTGAACAGCGCCTTCGCCCGGGCAGGCAGGGCGCGAAGGATGTGGTCGCCCCAGGCCTCCACCATGCGGTCCCGGTCGGGCGCCGGCGCGACGGCGGCGCTCGGGGCATCGGCGGAGCTCGGGTTGTCGGCGGCGCTCGGGGCATCGGCGGAGCTCGGGTTGTCGGCGGCGCTCGGGGCGTCGGCGGCGGAGCTCGGGTTGTCGGCGGCGCTCGGGACGTCGGCGGCGGAGCTCGGGTTGTCGGCGGCGCTCGGGGCGTCGGCGGCGGAGCTCGGGTTGTCGGCGGCGCTCGGGGCGTCGGCGGCGGCGACGGGGCTGGTGGTGGCAGCCTCGTCGCCGCCCGATCCACGCTCGCCGGCGAGACGGCGGGGGGCAGGGGTCACCGGCTGAGCCGGCGCGGTCGTCGGCCCCGCGGCTCCGGCTTTCGCCCGTTGCCGGCGCAGCGCGCCGAGGCTCGGGCGATCTTCGACGGCGACGGCAGGCTCCGGAGGCTGGCGATCCGAGGGAGCCGCCGCCGCGCCCGGGGCGCGGGCCGACCTGGCCGGAGCACGGGTGCCCGCGTCGTCGGTCGCGTCGTCGGAGGCCGCGTCGGTCGCGTCGTCGGAGGCGTCGTCGGAGGCGTCGTCGGACGGGGGTGCGGCTGCTGGGCGCGGGTGCTCCGCGCGTGCTGACGGTGCGCTCTGGGCCGCGCCGCGGACCGCGGCGAGCGCCCCTCCCGACACCGCCTGCTCGAGGTGGGCGACCCGGTCGAGCAGCGCGGCCGTCGAGTCGTCCAGCTCGGGGCGGGCCAACCGCACGAGCGTCACTTCGAGGACGGCCCGCGGGTCCGGGGCGTCGCGCATGTCGACCTGGGCACGTCCCACCGTCTCGATCGCTCGGACCACCCTGGCGAGGCCGAGCCGGCCCGCCTGCTCCGCGAGGCGCTCGCGCTCGCTCCCGGCTGCCGCGCAGAGTTCGGGGGCGATCGCGACGAGGAACGCTTGGCGCAGGTCGTCGACGAGCTCGGTCGCGATCTGCTGCGGTCCCCATCCCGCCTCGTGGAGAGCGGCCACCTCGACGAGGGCCCGGCGCGCGTCCTCCGACGCCATCGCCTCGGTGAGCGCGAGCACACTCGGTCGGAGCGCGTCGGCCGACCCGGACGCCACCACCTGGTCGAGCGCGGAAAGGGCATCGCGCGCCGACCCCCGGCCCTTCCGCACGGCGACGGCGATGTCGTCACCCGCGAGATCGAGCCCGGCGGCTGCACTCACGTCCTGGAGCAGGCCCTCCAGCGTGTCGGCGCCGATCAGGCCGAACTCGAGGTGCTGGGTCCGGCTGCGGATCGTCGCGGGGACCTTCTGGGGATCGGTCGTCGCCAGCACGAACACAACGTGGCCGGGTGGCTCCTCGAGCGTCTTCAGCAGCGCGTTGGCCGCGGCGTTCGAGAGCATGTGGACCTCGTCGACGATGTACACCTTCCAGCGGCCGGGCGTCGCCAGCGCCGCGTGCGCGATCAGCTCGCGCATGGCGTCGACGCCGTTGTTGGAAGCCGCGTCGAGCTCGTGCACGTCGAACGAGCTCCCCCGGGCGATCTCCACGCACGACGCGCAGACGCCGCAGGGTTCGCCGTCGGCGGGCACTGCGCAGTTCAGCGCGCGGGCGAGGATGCGGGCGGTCGACGTCTTCCCGGTCCCTCTCGGCCCGCTGAAGAGGTAGGCGTGCGCGACGCGGCCATCGCGGACCGCGCCCTGAAGCGCCCGCACGACGTGCGGCTGACCACGCAGCTCGGCGAACTTGCCCGGGCGGAAGCGCCGGTAGAGGGAGACGAAGTCGGCGCCCTCGTCTGCGCGTGCGGCGTGCACTGGGGTGTCCGCGGTCGGCTGAGCCACGATCGGCGAGCCTACCGGTGGGGTCGGACACCGGATGGGCCGAGCGCCGGCGCTCGGTGCGATGGCCAGGTTGGCTACGGCACACGGTCTCACCCGCTGAGAGCTGCTGCCTTCCGACCCTGACTCGGTTCACGAGCGACCGTTGCGCAGGACCCGGCCACCGCACCCAACGCCGGCGCGCCGACGTGGTCCAGCCAGGCTACCGCCTCGAGGCGCCCCCCGGCTCGGGGCGCGAGTTGACTCACCAAGAACCTCCGCGTAGATCGCTACGTTGCCTCACCTGGAAACCTCCGCCTCGCTGAGGTCCACCACCATCGGCTCTCCAGCGGTTACGCCCCGGCGATGGAGCTTTCGATGG
>Ga0307372_10002050_pt1 | contig 34062 bp, 27 predicted proteins | sample OX1MG_FD_202533 | JGI IMG/M metagenome (GOLD analysis project Ga0307372, IMG submission 202533) | Soil microbial communities from Risofladan, Vaasa, Finland - OX-1 | ecosystem: Environmental > Terrestrial > Soil > Coastal area > Acid sulfate soil | place: Finland: Risofladan, Vaasa | collected... | reverse complement strand
CGCCCATAGCCGCCTCCCGCGAAGCGGTCATTTCAACCATGTTCTTTGCGACTTGCCCGCGGCCAGCCGTGATGGTCGTTCCGACTTGTCCGCCGCGGGCAACTCGCAAAGAACCCTAAGCGTTTTGATCCAGATAGCTCGGGGGGTCCGCCACGCGGCCCACGAATCGGTAGGGATCATTTTCACGAAAAAAACACGCTCGTTGCGCAGCAACGAACGTGAAAAAAACGAGACGACAGCGAAGCGAAAAAAAACGATCTCCGATAACCCAGGACTCTGAGCCTGCCGCGAAAGCGGCCAACAGTTGGCTCCCCACACTTCGCCCCTCCCCACGCGCTTTTGGATCACTTGGGAGGGTTTCGGAGTCGTTTTTTTTCGCGCCGCGACGAGGCTCAGCGGGCGATTAGTCCTCGTGTTCGCGCCGACAGTTCGCGGCGCGCTCGCGCTCCAGCGCGCGGTTCAACGACGAGATCGTCACGTAGCCAGCCACGGCGTCCGCGCGCCCAAGCTCCTCAATCGCGCTGTCCGCGCCGAGCACGCTCGCGATCCATTCGCGCGCCCTAGGATCCCCCGCGCACGCCTGGGCCATGGCCGACTCAACAAGGCGCTCCCACGCGGCGGGGGTAATTACGTCGAAGACAACCGACCAGTAATTCGCCTTCGTCCGGCTCCCTAACCGGCGCGGCCTGCGCTTGCTCCTTCGGGGCGGCCGTGTCGCCACGCGCGCGCAGGGCGCGCGCGGCCGCAGCCGCATCGAGCACGTCGGTGAAGGTAACGTGGGAGGCGACAGCGCGAACTGCGCGCTCAATTCGCGCCGCGTCGGCGAACCCGATCGTTCGTTGGATCCAGACGCGCGCCCTATCGTCGCCGATTAGGGCCTCCTCGTACGCGACCTCGACGATCTCGCGCCACGACTCAAGCGTGATTGTGCGAAACGACAATTCGCGATAAATCGCTCCCCGTTTCGCGGTGTGCGCGCGAATTAGTTCAGCGTCGTCGCTCGGCATCGCCGCGGCTCCAATATACGCTAGTTTGCGATCGTTTCCCAGACTTACAATAAATAAATCAACGCCCTTTTCGACGTTTCACTGTCCGCACTGACCGCGTCGACTGGGTAAGCAAAATCCGCTCATTTGCCGATTTTAAAAATACCCCAGGCCGCCCGTCTCCCCGGGAGGGGACCGGGAAGACGGAGCGGAGGGCGGCCCGGGGGTTGCACTGTCCGCGATGCTTGGGTCGTTTAGGATAATGGGTTAAAAAGGCCAAACTGGATTTCGCCGCCTGGGGATGCGCCCAAGACCCCCCTGCGCCTCGGCGAGAACAGCGTCAGACACCGAAAGGGTGATCCTTCGCCGACGCGATGCCGGCTCGCGGTCGAAAACTACCGCGACGCCGGCGTAACGAAAAAACTGGCAAAACCGTACCTTTACCCGACGAAAGCTTCGGCGCGCGTGGCACAGATGAACGCCGCGTGGTGAAGAAGTCTTAACGCGTCTAACGCCGGGCAATCCGCCGAGACGGATTTCCTGGTCGGTACAGGTACGGTTTTGCCAGTTTTTTCTTGCGCAGTTTCGGCTGCGCCGAAGCCGCGTTTCGCGCGGCCACGGTTCGCGCGGCGCGCCTCGGTGTTCCTTCGTGCTCGATACATGCATACACAACTGATCGGTTGGTCGGTATACGGTTGGTTGCTATATTTCGGCGAGACCGGGTAAAATCTGCTAGCATCGTAATACGGTTGGTCAGTAGCGAGCAACCGTCCACGGTGGCGTTTCAAGTGTGCGCATGTGGTTGCTGCGCAACGACTTGCGTCACGACACGCATCTGTACGGTTGGTAGCTGGTTTAGGGTGGTTTGAAAATGATCCTAGTAGCAAGGCACGTAACTACTTGCTTGCGCTGCGGGTTGGTGTACAAATCTCCGCTCCACGGGCTCAGAACGCCGTGGGGATCTATGCGCGAGCACTGGGTTGACGATATACTGAAGCGAGGGATCGTAACAATCTTCTGCGAGCGATACGAACTAAACAACCGATCAACTAGCCCGGCCAGGCGAACCGACGTCAGCACAACGTCAGTTGATCCAGGATTGTGCCAGACGAGCCCAGCGTGGAGGCGAGATGGTAAACGCAAATGAAAAAGGGACCGAAAGGCGGCGTCAAGCATGGGCCGGGCCGCGGCCACACGCGCAAGAGCGGCCCGCGGAAAAAGAGGCGATTTCAAAAGCAAGCCGCGAAAAAGCGCCAGGCACGGCAACGCGATCTGCAAAGGCAATGGGACGACTGGGATTCGCTGCCGCCTGACGTTCGCAAGTTGCGGCCAAACCTGAGGCCCAAAGGGCCAAGGCCGAAAAATGAAAGTTGACGCTCCCCGCGACCGGCGCAAGTTCGCCAACGAATGGGACGAGATCGAGTATCTCTACGATAAGTTGCTCTACTGGCTCTACCAGCGAGAGAACGTGGGGAAAGCGCGCCCCTATGCCGAGCGACTTGGATCGCTGCTGCCACGGGCGGCTCCGGGCGGTGAGACGATCTTCGGCGAGGAATGTTGGTCGTTGGTCTACGAATCGAGAGGGGATCTCCCGAACGCGATCGAACACCGGAAAAACGAAGTTCGTTTGATTCGCCGTCTCCACGAGCTTGCGCGCAACGTCCGCCAGCGAGATCTCGTGCTCAAGGACTATGGCCACGAAGACCTGAGCGACCGCTTGGACCTGTTGGCAACGTTGTATCACGACGCCGGCGAATTAGAGCATGCCCTTTCGACCCTGCGGGAATCGAAGCGGATTTGCGAGGCGCACGGAATCAAGTTTGACGGCGACGATCTCCTTCGCGAGTACTTGGAAGAAAGAGGAAAACCGCCGGGGAGTTCCGGCATGAACCGACGAAAGGCGATCTGATGAACGACCGCGCACCATTCAACAACCCGCTTCGCAGTCTCGACGACTGGGAGGACTTCGTCGAAGCGCGCTACCCGCTGCCGGGGCAAAAGGCGAAGGACGACTATCGCGACTACGATAAGCCGGCCCGCGATACCGTGCGAGAGTTCTACCGCCTGAATCACCGGCACCAGACGTACGATTTCGTGCTCCGGAAAAAACAGCAGTTCCTCGCGCTGGACCATCGCGAGATGACGGTGCTCGAAGCGATGGAATACCTAAACACGCTGGTCGACGATTCCGACCCCGACATCGATCTCTCGCAGCGCGAGCACCTCTTGCAGACCTCCGAGGCGATCCGCGCCGACGGGCACGACGACTGGTTCGTGCTGACCGGCTTGATTCACGATCTGGGCAAGATCCTGTGTCTGTTCGGCGAGCCCCAGTGGGCGGTGGTCGGCGACACGTTCCCCGTCGGCTGCGCCTTCAGTGACCGCATCGTCTACCCGGAATTCCTGGCGGACAACCCCGACCGCGCCGATCCGCGCTTCCGCTCGTCGCTTGGCGTTTACGAAGCTGGCCGCGGGTTGGCCAACGTCCAGCTCTCGTGGGGCCACGACGAGTACCTGTACCACGTCGTCACCCAGACCGGCTGCGCGTTGCCGGAACCGGCGCTGTACATGATTCGTTACCATTCCTTCTACCCTTGGCACCGCGAGGAGGAGTACGGGCATCTGTTGGACGAGCGCGATCGCGAGATGCTCCCCTGGGTACGGAAGTTCAACGCCTACGACCTGTATTCCAAGAGCGCCCAGAAGCCCGATTGGGACCGGCTCGCGCCGTACTACACGGCGCTCGTCGATAAGTACCTGCCCGGCCGGCTCCGCTGGTGACCGGCTCCACTCGTGAAAGGAATGCCTACGATGGCCGAACCCCCGACGCCTGGCCCCCTGACAAATGTCGCGATCGTCACCGGGAGCACGCAGGGGCTGGGTGAAGCGATTGCACGGCAATTGATCGCCGAACGAATGATCGGTGGTCTCGTTATCTGCGGGCGAAACGCCGAGAACGGGCGCCGGCTGGCGGGCGAGTTCACCGAAAGGGGCTGCCGCACTCAGTTCGTCGCCGCCGACCTGACCCGGGTCGAAGACTGCCGCGACGTCATCGAGGCCGCTCGGCGATCTTTCGACCGCGTCGATTTTCTGGTCAACAGCGCCGCGACGTCCGAGCGCGGCACGATTCTCGACTCGACGCCCGACCTTTTCGACCGCATCATCGCGCTGAACGTGCGTGCCCCCTTTTTTCTGATGCAAGGGGCGCTGCGGCTGATGCTCGAAAAGGGCATCCGCGGCTCGATCGTGAACATCATCAGCATCTCGAGCCACGGCGGGCAGCCGTTTCTTTCGCCGTATTCAATGTCCAAGGGCGCCTTGGCGACCTTGACCAAGAACGTCGCCCAATCCGTGCTCAAGCACCGCATTCGCGTCAACGGTCTGAACCTGGGCTGGATGGACACGCCAGGCGAGGATGCGATTCAGAAGCGGTTCCACGACGCGGCGCCCGACTGGCTCAAGACCGCCGAACAGGCGCAGCCGTTCGGGCGGCTGGTCAAACCGCAAGAAGTCGCGCAGGTGGTCGCATTCCTGCTCTCCCAACGGTCCGGCTTGATGACCGGCTCGATCATCGACTTCGATCAGAACGTCGTCGGGACGTATGCGTGAGCAAGGATACCTGCGACTTGAACGCCATTTGGAGAATGAACCATGAACCGCATTGTGCTCCATTCGCGGGTCGGCGCGGACGGTACTCTGCAACTTTCCGTGCCGATCGGCGTGGCTGACGCCCAGCGCGAGGTGGAAGTGACTATCGAGCCTGCCGAGCCGAAAGAACGCTCGAGCCTAGAGGAGCAGGAATGGCAGCAGTTCGCGCTGGAAACCGCCGGTGCGTGGCAAGGTGACTTGGTGCGTCCCGAACAGGGCGAATACGAGCGGCGAGACGAACTTCCGTGATCTATCTGCTGGATTCAAATGCCTGGATTGCCTATCGGCGGCAAAAGAACCTGAAGCTCGTGCAGCGATTCTTGCAGGCCAGTCCTGGCGACGTCGCCTTGTGCTCGGTAGGAACAGTTGCCGCCAGACCTGGTGGAGCCGCTCCAGCCGTGTGGCAAACCGGACGCCTTCTTCGAGGCTGTGGTTCGTGCGCACCTGGTAGTGCCCCGTGACGATGTCCCACCCGTGCTCAACGTCGGCCCGCAGCTTCGCATCTTCCGCGACCTTGATCCAGCGCCGTTTGTAGTGGCGCTGGCCCGCCTGATACCGTTCACATTGCGTCCGCGCGAGCCAGCCGAAGGGTTTTCGCCGCAGTTCATCCGGCCGTTTTACCGCGCGCGAGGCGGGTTCTGCAGGCCCTGGGCGAAGGCGGCGTGCTCGGGGCTGGACGCGCCTTGCTGTGCGATCGCGAGCACGCGCGGCATGTCGCCGCGCACCAGCGCGGGCGCATCCAGCCACAAACCGGGGAAGACTGTGCTCGACAGCACTCCATCGGCGTTGGGCGCCAACCGTTCGAACTGTCCCGAACGGAGGACGAACCAATCCACCTGTTTTTCGAGCACGCGCCAGACGATGTACTCGCGCACGCCATGACGGCGATAGACCTGCAGCTTCGTGTGCAGGTCGAATCCGGCGCTGCTGGCGGCCACCTCCGCAACCAACTCAGGGGCGAGTTCGACGTAATCGTCGGCGCTGATCCGGGCCTGACCGCCCCGGTCCGGGTCGATGAGCAAGTAGGCGTCGGGCTGCGGATCGTTGTCCAGATCGAGGCGGATCGTCCCGTTGTCGCCCCCTTCCACTCCCGCTGTGGCGGCTTCATACACGTTCAACCAGCCAATCAGGCGGAAGTGCGGTCGGCCATGACGCCGATGACGTACGGGCGAGGGCATGTAGACCACTCCTTCAATCAACTCGGCCTTCTTCAATCGCGGCATGGCGTCGTAGCGCCGCTCAAATTCGTCGCGGCTCAGCCGGTCGCCGGGTTCCAATGGCAAGACCACTTCGGGCGGCGATCCGCCGGATGGGGGCGACGGATTGGAGGAAGGCATGGTCGAGCGCTCCCGAAATGACAAGGCAAGTGGCACCTCGTGCAGGATAGCAAGGGACAACTCCCAAGGTCAAGTCGAGCGGGTTCCCCACCTTCGCCAAACTTCCGAGGGGATCCGCCCCTCCCTTCCAGACATATGTCCGACCGGTTAAGGTCGGAGGTATCCGGCTATACCCTGGCTATACCCTGCCGGTGGGGTATTCTGAAAGGAGGTTTCTATGGGTATTCGCAATCGAGATCGTGAGGTTCTCGAGCGGCTGAACGGTTTGGCTTGCGGAATGATCGCGGCGGCCATTTGGAGCGATGGCATCGACGGCCAAACCGCCGCTCATTTTCACTCGAATTCGGTCCAAAACGCTTCAAATTCGCTCAATTCACCCCCTTCCAGCAAGAACCGCTCGTCCCGCAGCCCAGGTGTCCCATCAAAATCCACGGGAATTTCGCATGTCGGCGGACTCGCACGCTTGATTTGTTGCTAACATGGAGTTATGTCGATGCGGGCGTAGCTGGTCAACGGCCACAGAAAATTTCCTAAATCCCCCCGTTTGCCTGCGAATCGTGGATGTCTTCAATCCGGTCGGTCATCGCCATTTGGAGAATGAACCATGAACCGCCGTGCCGTCAAAGGTGCATCGAGAGCAAGTACCCGACGATCCCCAGTCCCAAGGTCGCCAGCAGGAGCGAAACGACGATGGCCAGCGGCCAGCGGCCGACGGGGTGAGGCACTCCCATCCGCATGCGGCGGAGAAACGTCGCGTGCTGCCGGGCGGCGAGCAGGTTCGCGGCGACCCCGAGCACGACCAGTGCGATGCCGATCCAAAGCGACAACCCCGTCGAGTGGGCGGGCTTGGTGTGGCTGACGGTCGCGATCTCATGCAGGAACAACCCGAAACGCGCGACGACGAAGCCAAAGCCCATCAGCGCCAAGCCCGTTCTGATCCAGGCCAACAGCGTTCGCTCCGCCGCCAGACGGGTGCCCACGTCGTCTTTACCCTGGCCCGCCGTCTTGGAGGGCGATGTCGCGTGGTCGCTCATATTCGTCATTGTCTCACCAGCAATTCCGCCAGGTGCAGCACCTCGACGGTCTTCCCCTCGCGGTGCAACCGTCCGCCGATGTTCATCAGGCATCCGGCGTCGGTCGAGACCACGGCATCGGCCCCAGTCGCCAGGATACAGTTCATTTTGTCGTTGACCATAGCCGTCGAAACCTGCGGGTAACGAACCGAGAACGAACCGCCGAACCCGCAACACTGGTCGAGGTGCGCCAGCGGCACGAACGTCGCCCCGGCGACATGCGCCAGCAGCTTCTCGACTTCGCCGGCCAGCCCCAGTCCGCGCAGGTGGCAGGCGTAGTGGTGCGTCACCTTCCCGTCGTACCTCGCTCCGACGTCGAGCACGCCCAGCCGGTTGACGAGGAAATCGCCCAACTCGAACGTGCGCGCGGCCAACTCCAGCGCGCGAGGGTGCCAGAGCGGGTCGTGTTCGAGCAAGTGCGGATATTCGACCTTGACCATCGCGGCGCACGAACCCGATGGAACGACCACGGTGCGCTCGCCGGCAAAGACGCGAATCGTGTGCTTCGCCTGCTGGCGGGCCAGTTCGGCGAAGCCGCTGTTGAAGAACGGCTGGCCGCAGCAGGTTTGGGCGTCGGGAAAGTCGATTTCATGACCCAGGCGGCGCAGCAATCGAACCGTCGCGTGGCCCGCCGACGGCCGCAACACGTCGCCCAGGCAGGTGATCATCAGCGAGAGTTTCATCAGCGGATTCTTCGTTGGCCCGGACTAGGCCCCGACGATTTCGTTCAGCCCCCTCAATAAGCTGGTTGAGTTCCTCGGGGGATACCTGGCCGATCTTCTTGCCAAGGCGTTGCGCCGACAAGGTGCGTACCTGGCTGATCTTCACCCAATATGCGGGCCATTGTTCGTAGTCTTCGGTAAGCCCTTCCTCCGCGATCGCCTGCTCGAAGGCGGGATCCAGCTTCGCGCTCTCGCGAGCGAGGCGACTCCTTTGCAGCCGTTGCAGCTTGTCGCGGATGGCCTCTTGCACGGCCCGACTGCGGTTGGGAAACTGGTTTTTCTCGACGAGTTGGTCGAGACGGGTCGGCAAATCTTCGTCGATGGTGACGGCGATCTTGACGGTGCGCATGGAAACTCCTGGTATGATAGAACATCATACCTGGCGGGAGCGTCTAAAGCAATGCCCTCAGCACCTCGCCTCGGCTGACCACGAGCGGTCGGCCGAGCTGATCGGTCAGTTCGGTGCCGGCCGAAATACCGAGGCAGTGGAAGATGGTGGCCGCGAAATCGTGGGCGCCCACCCGGTTGTCCTTGGGGTACGCGCCGATCGAGTCGGAAGCGCCGTAGACCTGCCCGCCGCGGATGCCGCCGCCGGCCAGCGCCGCGGAGAAGACGTAGCCCCAGTGGTCGCGCCCACCTGACGGATTGATTTTCGGCGAGCGGCCGAACTCGCCCATCCACACGACCAGTGTTTCGTCCAACAGCCCGCGCTCGGCGAGATCTTCCAACAGCGCCGAATAGGCCAGGTCCATCACCGGCATCAGGGGCGATTTGAGCCGCGCGGCGTTCGCCGCGTGCGTGTCCCAGGCCGGGTTGAGGGCGGTGTCTTCCTTGAACCGCGTCCAGTTCACCTGCACCAGCGACACGCCCGCTTCGACCATCCTTCGCGCCAACAGCACACTTTGGCCAAAACGGTTCATGCCGTAGCGCTCGCGCACCTCGGCCGGCTCGCGACTCAGCTCGAATGCCTGCCGGGCCGGGGGCGAGGCCAAGAGCTCGATCGCCTGCCGGCGCTGCAAATCGTAGCGTCCGCCGCCGGCGCCTTGCGCGGCGTCGAGGTGGCGCGCCAGCGAGTCCAACAGCGACTGCCGCGAGGCGAAGCGTTCCGGCGACACTTCGCCTGGCAGGGTCAGGCCCGGCACCTGGAAATCGGCGGCCGAGGGGTCGCAATTCAAGAGCCAAGGGTCGGCTTTGCGTCCCAGCCAACCGGCGTTTTGCCCTGGCCAAGGGATGCCGCCGGTATTCCAGATATGTTCCGGCAAGACCACGGTGGCGGGCAAGCCGGCGTCGCGCGATCGCAGGTGCTTGACCACCGCGCCCAGGGAGGGCCAATCGTTGGGCGCCCCTGGCGTGGAGTTCTCGGAGTTCGTCGGCAGGTGCGGCGTGCCGGTGAGCATCCAGTATCCGCTCGACGAGTGGGCGTTGTCGTTGGTGGCCAGCGAGCGGATGACGGCAATTTTGTCGGTCAGCGTGGCCGTGCGCGGCATGAGTTCGCCCACCATCAGGCCGGGCGTTCGCGTGTCGATGGGCTTGAGTTCGCCGCGGATTTCCTGAGGCGCGTCGGGCTTGGGATCCCAGGTTTCGTGTTGCGGCGGCCCGCCCATCAGAAACAGTACGATACACGACTTCGCCTTGTGCGGGTTGCCCTCAATGGCCAGGGGCGCGGCCACGGATCGCCGGGCTTGCCAAAGGGCCGGCAACGAAAGGCCGAAGGCCCCCAGCCCACCCAGCCGCAGCCATTCGCGGCGGTTGATACCGTCACAAAGCTGCAAGGGGCGATCGTGGAAGGCGAGCATGGCGGGCGACCCAGGCGTTGCGGTAGGAAGGCGGGCGAAGCTCCCTCATTCTACCATCCCGCTCCGGTGCAGCAATGCGAGGAACGAGGGCGTGAACACGTCGTCGGCGATTTCCTCCCAAACAGCGGCATGAATACCGTTGGGATCGCGCCTCGTGGGCGGCAACAAATCGAGCAAGAGCAAGTGGATTTTGCGTTCCAGCAATTCGCCGGCCTCGTCGATCAGGGCGTTGAAGACGTTCTTGCTTTCCTTGTTGCCGGGCGAGATCACTTCAATGACCGCGACGACACGATCGCCACTGACGTGCCGCACTGTCTACGGGACGCAACGGAAAGATTTCGACGGCGACGCCGTCGCAGAACGCGAGATCCCCTTCCCAGGTGTCGAGCGTCAACTCCGGCGGCAACAGCGCCGCGATCCGTTCGGCCGGTAGGCGCCAATGGATGAAGAGCAAATCCGTCCAACGGTGGTAGCCGATCGCCCGGCCCGGCGGCCGGCGCGTCGGCGAAAGGCGGTCGATTTCGAGAACCCGGCTGGCCATGGAACGAACTGCCATGTCTCGGTGGGGGTGCGATTCCGCGCTGCCGATCAGCCCTGAAAGCGCTGCCGGTTAGCCCTGAAAGACGACCGCAAGCCAGCGGCCATCTTAACAGCCGCCCGCCGGTTAGCCATCCTGCGCGCGCAGAACCTGAAGCAACTCAACGTCGGTCATGACGCGGATGCCACGCTTGGCACAGTAGGCGACGACGTCGGGATGGTGCAGGTGGCGGTCGAGGGTGCAGATCACCTCGGCCTTCCCTTCAACTGCGGTTGCCACGACCGGGTCGTCCTGGGGATCATTGGGAACGATGGCGACGGCGCCCTTTTTTGTCAATTCGACGTGCAACGCGTTCGCACACAGCCCTTTTACGAACAGGTCGAGATCTTCCTCGTCGAGTTGATGGATGCGCCTCACGCGGTCATAACGCAGCACTCGCTCTAATTCGGCGAGCAGAAACGCGGAAAGGGCAAGCTCGTTTGGCGGCACGACCGCGCGGGCCACCACTTCCTCCGCGGGGCTTTTTCGCCCAGGCGTTGCCCGAGCCAAGACGTTGGTGTCAAGGACCACGCGCATTACCGTCCTCGAGGACGGACGTGCCGCATGGCTTCCTCAATGGCGGCATCGATTTCTTCGTCGCTAACACCTTGCGCGTTGGCATTCCGTTCGGCTTTTGCGATGACTTGATTGATCGCCGCGGCCGCGCGACGGCGTGTCGCTTCGTCGGGAACGACGTCCGGCTTGATGACCACGATCGCCACCTGTTGGCCGCACTCCAACGACTGCCCAAGGAGTCCCTCGAGCCAGCGTTTATCATTGTCGGGAAGCTCGGTCACTTTGACAATCATGGTTGCCTCCTGAATCTGAATCGACGTTGCCGCGTCGCTAAGACGACAGTTACAGTATACGCCGTCGGAACGGCGCAGGGCAATCCGAAGCAATCGTTCAGAAAGGTAGGCAAGACCGTCCTGGCCTCGGCCACTTGAACTTAAACCCTCGGCGCGGAACAATGCCGGCCTAATCAGCGAATCGCAATTCCCATTTTCACGGGCGTATTTTGCGCAGCCCAGCCCAACGCCTAACGCTCAACGCCTTCCGCGCCATGCCGCTCCCTACCTCGCTGCAAACCTGGACCTTGACCGACGTCGACATTGACGTGCATCAAGTCGAATTCGATCTCGAAACCGGCAGCGACTTCTCGCTGGGCGCGCGGACGTTGCGTGGCGGCCTGCGTGAAGGGGTGCGGGTGGTCGAAGTCGACAACGGCTGCCTGCGTTTTACCATCCTGCCAACGCGAGGTATGGGGCTGTGGCGCGTGTGGCGAGGCGATCTTGAGGTAGGCTGGCCATCGCCCGTCAAGGGACCGGTGCATCCCATGTTCGTACCCGTCGCCGACCCCAGCGGAATCGGTTGGCTTTCGGGGTTCGACGAGTTGCTCTGCCGGTGCGGGCTGGAGTCGAACGGTGCGCCCGAGTGGTGCCCCGACGGCAAGCTGAAGCATCCGCTACACGGCCGGATCGCCAACCTGCCCGCCCACCGGGTCGTGGCCACGTTCGACCCGACGATCGAGGAGATCGCGGTACGGGGAATGGTCGACGAAGCACGCCTGTTCGGCAACAACCTGCGGCTCACTTCGACCTACCGCGCACGATTGGGCAAGCCGAGCCTGACGATCGTCGACGAAATCGAGAATATCTCCGCCCGGCCGGCGGAGTTGGAGTTACTCTACCACATCAACATCGGCCCGCCGTTGGCGGCGGCCGGTTCCCGGTTGGACGCGCCGATCGCGACCTTGGCCCCGAAAGACGCCCATTCGGCGAGCGAGCTGGGCATTTGGCACACGTACCCCCCAGGGCAGGCCGGCGTGCGAGAAACCGTGTTCTTCTTCGAATTGGCCGCCGACGCCGAGGGCCGCACCGGCGTGTTGCTGGCGGAGCCAAACGGAGGTCGCGGCGTGGGTTTGAAGTTCAATCGCCGGCAGTTTCCCTACTTCACGCTCTGGAAGAACCCGCAGGCGCCGGCCGACGGCTACTGCACGGGCCTGGAACCGTGCATCAACTTCCCGAACGTCAAGTCGTTCGAGAAGGCGCGGGGGCGTGTGGCGACGCTCGCGCCGGGCGAGACACGCCGGTTCGAGATCGAAATGGAAATCCATGACAGCCAAAGCGCGGTGCGACAGGCCCGCGAAGCGATCGCCGAGTGGCAACTTGCCGCCCAACCCAAGATCCACGACCTCCCGCGAGCCGATTGGTCGCCGTAACCCTCTCGACGACCAACTGGTCGTATGGCCAGTCAAACCAACCCCTTCCGCACGGCCCAGACGGCGGCCTGGGTGCGGTCGGTCGCGCTGATCTTGCGCAACAGGTGCTGGACGTGCTCCTTGACGGTCTCGATGCTGATCCGCAGTGAACGGCCTATTTCCTTGTTGCTCAGGCCCAAGGCCAAGTGCCGTAAGACTTGCGTTTCGCGCTGCGTGAGCGCGATCTCAGGATCCTTTTCCTTCTCTCGCGTCGCCATGGTGCCGGCCACGCGCTTCATCTCGCCGTATTGGGAAGGCGCATCGCCGGCGGCGACGGCCTTGATCGCGCCCAGCAATTGAGCGCGCGTCGAGCCTTTGAGAATGTAGTCGCTCGCACCCATCGCACTGGCCCGCGCCACGTAGGTCGGGTTGTCGTAGGTGGAGAGCATCGCCACCTTCACATCGGGCAGCTTGAGGCGCAGCTCTTCGAGGGTCGTCAGCCCGTCACCGTCGGCCATGCGGATGTCCAACAGCACCACGTCCGGCTTGCTTTGCTTCGCCAGCTTCACGGCCTCGTTACCGCCGGCGGTCGTGGCCACCACCTCGATTTCCGTCCCCTCGACCAGGCTCTGCAACCCGGTTCGCACGACCTCGTGGTCGTCGACGATCATCAATCGTATTTTTGCCATCCGAAAACCTCCCTCACGGTTGCCATGTTATGCTTCACATGGTCGACAATGAGACGTTTTGTCACGAGAAAGTGGTGGCTGGTGGCAGAGCGTAAGCGATGTCCCGGCTGGATAGCGACCGGGGCATCGCTTAGGCTCTGCCCCAGCCACCGTGAATGTCTCATTCGCGACCGCGTGAAGTATATCGCAATTTTAACTACCCACTACGGCGGCGACAACCCTTTTGACCGCCAAAGGCCACCTTTGACGGTGGAACCGAATTCGCGCCCAAGGGGGCGAGGGCCACTAAACTCGGGCGATTTCCGGCTACCGCTCGTGACGAATACAGCGAGAGTATCGATACCCGCGGCCCCCCCCGCGTTGACTCGCGGCAACCCATGACGTAGAGAATCCCATGAAACGTCATTCGATTCTGCTGGTTGACGACGATCGACACATCCTCGAAGCCATGTCCGACTGGCTTCGGGAACAAGGCTATGTGCTCGACACGGCCACCAGCTTCGCCACGGCGATCCAGACGATCGACAAGAAAGCCTACGACCTGGTCTTGGCCGACATCCGTTTGGGTGACGGCGACGGCTTCGACATCCTCGCCCATTGCCGCCGGAACCGCCCGCAAACCACGGTGATCCTGCTTACAGGCTACGGCACCGTGGAGACCGCCATCGAGGCGATCCGCGCCGGCGCCTTCGATCTGTTGACCAAGCCGCTGATTGACGAAGAGCTGGAAATGTCGATCGAGCGGGCTTTGAACCAACGGCAGGTGATCGAGGAAAACAAGCAACTCAAGGCCCAACTCGATTTGCGCTTCGGCATGGAGAACATCGTGGGCCACGACGCCCGCATGCGCAAGGTGTTCGACATCGTCGACAGTGTGGCCGACACGCGGGCCACCGTGCTGGTGACGGGAGAGAGCGGGACGGGCAAGTCGCTGATCGCCCGCGCGATCCATCGCCGCAGCGGCCGGCGCGACAAGCCCTTCGTCGAGGTTGCCTGCGGCGCGCTGCCAGAGACTCTGCTGGAAAGCGAACTATTCGGCCATGTGGCGGGCGCCTTCACCGGCGCCAACTACGACAAGCTCGGCAAGTTCATGCTGGCCGACGAGGGGACGATCTTCCTCGACGAGATCGGCACCGCCAGCCCGAGCATGCAGGTCAAGCTGCTGCGGGTGCTGCAGGAATTCGAATTCGAGCCGGTCGGAGGCAACAAGACCCACCGCATCGACGCCCGCGTCGTGCTGGCCACCAATGAAAACCTGGAGAAGCTGGTCCAGGAGGGGCGTTTCCGCCAGGATCTTTACTACCGAATCAACGTGATCGCGGTCGAGTTGCCCAGCCTCCGCGACCGGCTGAGCGACATCGTGCTTTTGGCGCGGCATTTTCTGGAACAGATCCGCGAAGAGTCGGGCAAGCCGGTGCGGGGCTTCACCGACGAGGCGATGGCCACTTTGCAGCGTCACCGCTGGCCGGGTAACGTCCGCGAACTGCAAAACGTCGTCGAGCGGGCGGTGCTGTTGGGCAAGGGGGATGTGATCCGCGTCGAAGACCTGCCGCCGGCGCTCGTGGCCGCGCGCGGCGTATCGCTCGAGCCGGTCGAGGGCCGCACGCTGAAGCAGGCCATGGTAGGCCCGGAGCGGCAGATCATTCTCGAAGTGCTCGAAACTCACGCCTGGAACCGTCACGCCACCGCCGAGGCGCTGGGCATCAACCGCACGACACTCTACAAGAAGATGAAGCGGTTGGGGTTGGAGGATGATGAAAGGGCAAAGCAGGACAAACTCGATTCGGCCGGATGTCGTTGAGCAAGCCGCGAACGGTTGATCGCTAACATTCCACCACGACCACGCGCACGTCGCAAACATTCGTGTGGGTGGGGCCGGTTTTCAGCAGCCCTCCAAGCGGCTCGAAGAAATGATACGCGTCGTTGCGCCCGAGATAGTCGGCGGCGTCAAGTTTGAGCCGGCGCGCGGCGTTCAGAATGTCGGCATTAACCATCGCGCCGGCGGCGTCGGTCGGACCGTCCTCGCCGTCGGTGCCGCCCGCCACCAATGCGATCCCATCGCAACCCTGTTTCTCAAACGCCACGAGCGCGGCCAACGCCAACTGCTGGTTGCGGCCTCCCCGTCCCCGGCGCTGGGCGGAAACGAGCCGCACAACCGGTTCGCCTCCGCTAACAAGGCAGTCGGGGCCGCCGGAACGGCGCATCCGCAGGGCCCTTTCGGCCAGGCGGCCGCCAACGTCCTCGGCGAATCCTTCCGGCTCGCCGTCGGCGTGCGGGGCGTGTGAATAACCGCGTCGTTCGGCCTCTTTGCGCGCCGCGTCGACCGCCGTCGCGTTATTGCCGATCACCACATTGGCGCAAACGAGATCGGGGTTCTCCGGCGATCGAGCCGCGGGGCCTGAAACAGGCTGCCGGGCCCTTTCGAGATGGTCGAATACGGCCTGTGCGACGCCGGCCTCGCGTGCCCCGTACTTTTCGAGCACGGCCAGCGCCTGCTCGGCCGTCGTCGTGTCGGCGACCGTCGGCCCGGAAGCGATCACGTCGAGCGGGTCGCCGATCACGTCGGAGATCACGAGCGTGATCAGGCGCCCGGCGCGGCAGGCGCGCGCCAGGCCCCCCCCTTTGACTTGGCTCAAGTGTTTGCGAACCGTATTCAAGTCGACGATATCGGCCCCCGCGGCGCTCAGGTGCCGCGTAACGGCCAGTTTATCGGCCAGGGTGATCCCCTCGACGGGGGCGGGCAACAAGGCGCTGGCGCCTCCCGAGATCAGGCACACACACAGATCGTCCGGCCGCAACGATCGCACCCGCCGCAGGATCTGCTCGGCCCCGGCGACGCCCGCGGCCGTCGGCTCGTTCGAGCCGGCCGCCCGCGCCGGGTGCAGCGTGATCGGCCCCGTCGAGCGGACACAGTCGGCCGGCACGTTGAGCCAGCCGGTAAGTTGCTTTTCGGCGACGACACCCACCCCCAGCGCTTCGAGCAAGCCGGCCGCCATACCGGCGCCGGCTTTGCCTGCTCCGACCACGACGATCCGGCCGATGCGTTTCAGATCCCATCGCTCGCCCGCCACGAGAAGTTGGTTCCCTTCGACGCGCACCGTATCGCGCACCAAGCGCGCGGAATCGACGGCCGACAGTCCCGCCCGCCAGATTTCCAAAGCGTCGTCGCGAAGTGGAGCGGCCGTGCGTGGCATGGAGATCCCTCTTGTCTGTAGGAAACGCCCTCCGTGGCGTTCCGCGCGCCACCTCCGACGTCCCACGGTTCCTCGTTCCCACGCTCCGCGTGGGAACATTGGTTCGGCCTTTGCCGTCCGGCGCTGGCCCAAATCATGGCCGGCGCGGGTCGAGGTCGTTGTAGACGTCCAGGGCCGGATCGTCCCAGCCGGCCGCCGCGGCCGACATGATTTGAGCCGTGAACGCATCGGCGGCGGGATCGTCAAATAGATTGCGCACCCGGTCATAAACATCGGCCCGAAGCACGACGTATTCGGTTTTCGTTTCCGGGTCGATGATCCGCGACGGCGCTTCCCGCGCGGCACGGATCGCCGAACTTTGTTCCGGCGTCAATTGGGTCATGGCCTTCTCCATCTCTACATATTTTGGCCGGCCGGAGCGTGCGACGCAAGCGATCTTTCCAAAGTTCCGGCCGACGCGCGACGGCCCGAGTCTGATGACCGCTCGCCCCCTCGCCGGCCAGGATATTGTTTTGACCCCCGCCTTCCCGACGACTGGCTGACATCACCCATGAGGATGCCCTGATCCGTCCCCGCCGAACAATCGCCAGGCGTTGGTGTTCGTGAGCGAGGCGAACACGTCCAACGTCTGCCCTCGCTCGTCGGCCAGGCAGGCGGCCGTGTGGACCAAGTGGGCCGGTTCGTTCCGACGGCCGCGCAACGGGTGCGGCGAAAGGTACGGACTGTCGGTTTCGATCAGGATCCGACCTTCGGGCACCTGCCTCGCGACCGCCCGCGGCGCGTCGGACTTCTTGTACGTGACCATTCCGGCGAAGCTGATGTAAAGTCCCAATTCGACGCATTCGGCCGCGGTTTCGGCAGTGCCGGTGAACGAGTGCATCACGCCGGCCAGCGGCCCGCGCCGCCGTGCCTCGCGGAGCATGGCCAGCACGTCAGCGTCGCTGTCGCGGGTGTGGACGACCACCGGCAAGGCCCGCTGCTGTGAAAGCCGCAGGTGACGGTCGAAATAGTCGCATTGCACGTCGAACGGCGTGTAATCCCAGTGGCGGTCGAGCCCCGTTTCGCCAATGGCCACCACGCCGGGGCGGCGAACGAGCGAAAGCACGCGGTCCCAGTCATCCGGTTTGGCTTCGGCGCAATAGTTCGGCTGGATGCCCACCGCCGCCAGCAACCCCTCATGCGCCGCGGCCAGTTCGACGCAAGCTTCGCTCGTGGCCGCCGTCGTGCCGACCGCCACCAGCGTGGTGACACCCGCGGCCCGCGCGCGCGCGATCACTTCCGTCCGATCGTCGTCGAACTCCGGCTGATCGAGATGGGCGTGCGTGTCGAAAAGTTCCACTCGGCGACTCTTACGAGTCGATTTCTCCCGACGCGTTTGGGTCAATCGTTGGCACTGGGATGCCGAGAGCTTTTGCGATTTTTGGGCAGCGCGATGGCAGCGCTGGCCAAGAACCGAGTATATCAACAGCGACTCCTTCTTTGAAGGGTTCGTCTGGGGAATTCGTGGGTCGGATTTCCTCTGGCGCTGGAACTAACCAGCGTCAAACTACCCTCGCCGCGGATTCGTCGATACCTTCCCCTTGAAGAATCACCGCCGCGCGGTCCCGAACAGCCGCCTCGGCTTGATCGACGAGCGGCGCCAATTCGGCAAGGCGACGGAGCAGCGCACGGGTCACGTTGTCGATCGCCAGCCTCAAGTCGGTTGCCAGGTCGCGCGCGTCAGCAAATTCCCCCTGGCTTTCCGCTCTCCAGCGCTCGAAGTCGGCCTGCTGGACCGCATCAAACCGAGCAACTCGTCGACGACGGCTTCGAATTCGGTCGTGTCGGCGCGTGGTTCCCGTGGCGCCGTCGTTGGCACCGGCCGCAGGTCGGTTCCACAACCGGCGAGCAGCAGGATCCCGACGTAGATGCCGGGTAACCACTGGCTCCTGGCAAGCCGTACAGCCTGGTCCGGCCCACTCGTTTCCATGTGCATTTCGCCGATCCCTAAGAAAAGCGCGAACCAATTGGAACCTTGCCGCGTCCAAACAGGTATAGCCTGGCAGGGACGACCCATCCCGTGGTCCGATCGTGCCGGTTTTCCCAGAAGATCAACCGCCTTTCAAGGCTCCCGACCATGATGTCCTTACGGCCAAGTATCACAAACAAACGCAGAGGGACGTGCTATTTCGCCGGTCAACTGTCGGTGACAGGTCAACCGGCGAATTCGCTCCCCGCGCATCCGTTGCGCTTGTGACGCTCGGCCCCCAAGGCAAAGCAAGGCTCTTCAAGGCCCGGTGTCACAACGACGCCCGGGCCTTTTTCGTTGGTTTTTTTCGGATCGGTAGCTGAGACGGTTGACGCCTAGCTCTGAACCAGGAGGCCGTTGGTTCGATTCCAACCCCCGGAACTTTTTGACGACGTTGGCGACGGAAGTCATCCGGCCGGATGAGGAGCCTGTCTTGAAAACAGGTGGCGGCTAAAAGCCGCTTGTGGGTTCGAGTCCCACGGCTTCCGCCTTGATTCACGGTCCCGTGGCCTAGCAGCGAAGGCAGCTCCCTTACCAGGTGACGATCGACGGTGCGAGTGAGCTACTGACTTGGTAATTACGTCCTCGTGGAGCAGCCTGGAGTGCTCGCGACCCTGTCACGGTCGAGATCGCGGGTTCAAATCCCGCCGGGGACGCCTTCACGCAAATGGCGCGGTACGGGTCCACTCGAAAAGCGATACGGAAGGTAGCCGGATACGGTTGGCCGGGCCGCTTTGCTAAAGCGGTTCCCTGAAACATGGGATGAGGGTTCGACTCCCTTGCCTTCCGCTGGTTTGCTGTGTGCCCCGATGGTGAAAGGGACGATCATACCTCGGTCCTAACGAGGCGGTCCAGGTTCGACTCCTGGTCGGGGTGTTGGGGGTGTTTATGGTGTTCGTGGTGTAGCGGTTTCTGCACGCCCGGCTGTGAACCGGAGGGTAGGGGTTCGACTCCCCTCGTACACCCTGTTGAAAGGAGAGTTTCTCGTGGTCTCGAAGGTACTTCAGCGGCCGGCCCTGGTGCTCAACCGCAACTGGCAGCCGGTCAACGTCGCCACGGTGGCCCGCGCACTGGTGCTGCTCTGGAACGAGTCGGTCCGCGTGGTTGATCCGGCCGACTACCAGCTCTACACCTGGGCTGACTGGTCGCGGCTGGCCCCGCGTGCCGACGAGCCGGCCATCCGGACGATTCGGCAGCGGCTGCGCGTGCCGGAGGTGATCGCCCTGACCGCCTACGACCGCCTTCCCACGGCGGCCGTGACGTTCAGCCGGCGAAACATCTTCAAGCGCGACCACTTCATGTGCCAGTATTGCGCGGTGCAGCCGGGCCCCGAGGAACTGACCATCGACCACGTCTTGCCGCGGTCACAGGGCGGAACCTCGACCTGGGAAAACTGCGTGCTGTCGTGCATCGACTGCAACAAGAAGAAGGCCGACCGAACGCCGGAGCAGGCGGGCGTGCGGCTGCGCAAGCCGCCGGTGCGGCCGGTCTGGAAGCCGCTCTACGCCGCTCACCGCGAGCGGATCGAGAGCTGGTCGAAGTTCGTCAGCGAGGCGTACTGGAACGTCGCGTTGGAGAAGTAGAAGTTGGTTTGATTCCCGGCCGGGCCTGGATTGGCTCCGGCCGGGCTAACAGGATCGTGCTCCTGGGAGAGCAAGCGGCCTCCAAAACCGCTCGACGGGGTTCGAATCCTCGCGGTCCTGCTCGTATTGCCGACGTGGCCGAACAGCGAGGCGCCGGTCTTGTAAGCCGGTCAATGCTGGTGCCCAGCGTTAGCTGTTTGGGGAAAGTCAGGCAGTCGTCGGCTCTTGTTGAACGATCTGTCCCGATGGTGTAGCGGATCGCACGAGACCCTCCGAAGGTCGTGGTCCTGGTTCGACTCCAGGTCGGGATACTTGGGTTTTGCCCTGCGAGTGTGCCGGCGAGCACGGCGGTCTTCGAAACCGCAAGACGAGGTTCGATTCCTCGGCGGGGTGCTTGATTCAGAACAACTTGTCCTCGGAGTGTGCCGGATTTCGCACGCGACCCTGCGAAGGTCGAAGACCAGGTTCAATTCCTGGCGAGGACGCTTGGCTTCCCTGCTGGGCATCGCGTACATTAGATGCGCCCGTGCTTGTTTAACCCGGAGCCAACGGCGACGGTGTAAGGTTTGGCCCGGAGCCAACGCCGTCGCCAGACCCGCAAGCGGGTGCCCCTCTCCGGGTTAAACGAGCGGAGAGCCACCACGCCGGCTTTGCCATGATCCCAGGAAAGAAAACCTCATGAACGTTCTCGACTCGCACCGCTCGCCGATCGTCCGTTTCACCCGCCTTGCCTTCGTGGCGGTGTTCGTCATGCCTCTCGCCTCCCGGCCCGTGCCTGGCCGCGGCGATGCGCCAAGGGCACTCTCGGCGGGCAAGCAGCCCGCCGACAAGCGGCTGGGACCGCTCAAGGACCTCAACGGTGATTTTCCCTTCCAGCCAAGCGCCAGTGTGGCCGATTGGGAAAAGCGCGCCGAGCGCGTGCGGCGGCAGGTGAAAGTGGCGACCGGTCTCTGGCCGATGCCAAGCCAAACGCCGACGAACGCGGTGGTCCACGGCAAGGTCGACTGTGGCGACTACACGGTCGAGCGGGTGTACCTCGAAAGTTATCCTGGCCATTTCGTGACCGGCAGCCTCTACCGGCCCAAGGGGCGAAACGGGAAGCTGCCGGGCGTGCTGTGCCCGCACGGCCATTGGCGCAACGGACGCTTCGTCGATCAGGGGTTGGCCCTGGCGAAAAAGCAAATCGTCGAAGGCGCGGAGCGGTTCGTGAATTGCGGTCGTTTCCCATTGCAGGCCCGCTGCATGCAACTGGCGCGGATGGGTTGCGTGGTGTTCCACTACGACATGATCAGCGTCGCCGACAGCCAGCAGATCGGCGTGGCCCACAGCTACGGCGATCCCAGGCCGGCACTGGAGGGAATGGAGAACTGGGGCTTTTTCAGCCCGCAGGCCGAGCTGCGATTGCAGAACATCATGGGACTGCAAACCTACAACTCGATCCGCGCGCTCGACTGGCTGTGCGAGTTGCCCGACGTCGATCCTGCCCGGATCGGCGTGACGGGGGCCAGCGGCGGCGGCACGCAGACGTTCATGCTCACGGCGGTCGATCCGCAGCCGGCGGTGGCCTTTCCGGCGGTGATGGTTTCGACCGCCATGCAGGGCGGCTGCACTTGCGAAAACTGCGACTACCTGCGGATCGACACCGGCAATATCGAGCTCGCCGGCTTGTTCGCTCCCAAGCCGCTGGGCATGACGGGGGCCAACGATTGGACGATCGAAATCGCCACCAAGGGGCTGCCCGAGCTCAAGCGGCTTTACAAGCTCTTCGGCGCCGAAGACAAGGTGATGGCCAAACCCCTGGTCCACTTCGAACACAATTACAATTACGTGAGCCGGGCGGTGATGTACCACTGGTTCAATCAACACCTCAAGCTGGGCCTGAAGGAGCCGATCATCGAGGAGGATTTCAAGCCGCTCACGATCGCCGAGATGACCGTCTGGGACGACGCGCACCCCAAGCCCCCCTCGGGCGACGACTATGAACGGGGCCTGTGCCGCTACCTCGACGACGACGCGGCGCGACAGCTCGCGGCGCTAACGCCCAAGGACGCCGCGTCGTTGGCCAGGTATCGTGAGGTCGTGGGCGGCGCGGTCGATGTGCTGATCGGCCACGGGCTCCCGGCGGCCGGGACGGTCGAGTTCGAGAAGACCGGCGAGCAGGACCGCGACAACCATCTCGAGATCGTGGGACTCCTGCGCCACGCCGAACACGGCCAGGAATTGCCCGTGTTGTTCTTGCGGCCCAAGCAATGGAACAAGCAAGTGGTGATCTGGATTGACGAGGCCGGCAAGGCGGCCCTTTACGGCACGGATGGCGGTCCCAAGGCGGAAATCGCCAGGTTGCTGGCGGGCGGTGCCGCGGTGGCCTCCATCGACCTGCTCTACCAGGGCGAATTTCCGGCGGCCGGAAAGGGGCCGGTCAAGAACCGCAAAGTGAATACTCCCCGTCAATACGCCGGTTTCACCTACGGCTACAACCATCCGCTGTTCGCCCAGCGCGTGCATGACGTTTTGAGCATGGTCTCATTCGTCAAGCACCACGGCGAGCAACCCGATCGGATCGACCTGGTCGGCCTTGACGGCGCGGGCGCGTGGGTGGCCGCCGCGTGTGCCCAGGCGGGCGATGCCGTGGGCAGCGCCGTCGTCGATACGGCCGGCTTCCGCTTCGGCAAGCTCAACGATTTCGCTGACGCCGGCTTTTTGCCGGGGAGCGTGAAGTACGGCGACTTGCCGGGCATGTTGGCGTTGGCGGCGCCGCGGCCGCTGTGGCTGGCCGGCGAAGGCAACGACGCGCCGGAGATCGTCCGCTCGGCCTACGCCGCCGCCGGCAAGGTCGATGGCGTGACGGTGTTCAGCGGCGGCGAAGAAGGCGAGCCGATGGCGGCGGTCGAGTGGCTGTTGAACGTGGGGCAGGTTTCCAAGGGGCCATAAAAGTTTGTATGGCAGGTTGGAAACCTGCCCCACGCGTGGGCTAGCCCGGTGCCTCAATAGCCGTACCATACGGCCACCGACTTCTATCTTCACTCGAAGAATCCGATGTTCCATATCCTACATCGGGGTGAACCCGAAAACTAAGCTTGGACAAACCGCCAGTGCGGTCGCGTCTTATTGGCGTTCGCGCGGGTGGCGGTCGCGCGGGTGGCGGTCGATGACGGCCCTCGCTCGCAGGCCGAGGTCCTCGAAGGTCAGGCCGAAATTGCCGCCGACGACGTCGGCGAGGGCGACGTTGGCCGGGCCGCGCTTGGGTTGACCAGGGTGGCCGTAAACGGTTGATTCCATCGTTTGCCACTCGTCGTTCCAGACGTATTTGCCACCGCCGGGACAAACAAGCCGCGTGTGCCAGAACTCCTCGTGCAACTCCACCGGGTCGCGATCGTGCCAGCGGCGGCGCCATTCGTTGAGAATCGGCAGGTTGCCCCACGAAAGCGCCTGCAACGCTCGCAACGCGTCGTCGCCCGCGAACAGCGAGATGAGGTCGACGAATTTTTTGTCGAATTGGAAACCGACGCTCGTTCCGAGCCAAGGCCGACCATCGGCGGCAAGCGGACGACCGGCCTCTTTCAGCCGGCGACGCTCGACCAAGCGGTCGATCGCCCGCTTCAGCACGTCTTGATTCCAGGCGATGATCAATCCGTCGGAAGAAAACGAATAGTAAAGATACGGCCGGCCGACGCCGGGCGGCAGGTTTCCGAGCGATCGCTCCGACGGCGCAATCCTGACATAAGGCTCGCCCTGGTGGTCGAACGATTCCCAGACCGTGGCGCCGGGCGCAACTTGTTCGACGAGGGCCCTCATGCCCGTCAAGAACGCCGTGAGTTTGAGCGCGTCGCGCACGTCGATGTAAAACGCCAGCGGCACCCGGTCCAACGCGACCGGCCCCAGGTCGCTTTCCGCGGCATCCTTTTGTTCGATCTTCTCGGCCAGCCTCTTCCAATACTCTGCGTCGTCGTCGACGAACAGGCTGACCCAATCGCCAAACCAATCGAAAGGATCGACGTTCACCACTCCGGCCGCGAGATTGGCCCAACCGGCTTGCCGCGCCTTGCGGTTGATTGCCCAGATGTAGTGGAAGATGGCCTGGTGCGGATCGCCGTCGGCCGGCCCGATTTCGACGCCGCGAACCATATCGATCATCCAGCGATAATTGGTGCCCCAGATCAGCGGCATCACGGAGAGATCGGTCGCCAATTGCGACTCGCTCACCGACAAGCGCACGGCAATCGGGTCGAAGGCCCAACGCCAGTTCGATTGGTATCCGTCGCGCCATTGGGAATACGCCTTAGACTCGGCGTCGGTGACGCGATCGAGCGGCAGTTCGACGATTGGCGTCTGGAACTCAAGCGTGTTTTGGGTCGAGGAGCGAACGCCGACCGCCGTGATCCGCAGCTCGCCCACGCCGGCGACCGCACGATCGGTGTGGATGGGGCCTCGATGTTCGTAATCGTCGTGTTCGTCAAGCCCCTTCACGCCGGCGAACGCAAGGTCGGTGTGGACGGGGCGTTCCTTGACCTTGCCGCCCACGAGATCGTCGAGAAAGCGCGCTTGCCATTCGCTCATCACCGCGGCCTCGCGCAGCCGGCGCAAGGCGGCGATGCGCCACTGCGGGCCGCACCAACGGCGAATGGCGGCGTCGCTGAGAAAGACCAGCGCCGTTTCATCCGCCTCGCCTCGCGGGTAGCGCTGGCGGAAAAACTTGTATTCGTCGAGCGCGGCCGCGGACGGCGAATCGCTCCGCTCGACCTGGACCAACTTCTGGAGCTGCGCCGGTGAGTTGGTCACGACCACCGCGCTTTGCATGGCGGCGATGTAGCACGATACGCGGCGGTTGGCGGAGAGAAAGCCCGACCAGGCGACCCCGCCGGTTTTGCCGGAAATGGGCTGGGCCGAGTTCTCCTTCGCGGCCCAGAGGGCGGCCTGGCTGAGCAACAGCGTTTGGAGAGCGGCGGGCTGCTTGCTTTCCAGGAGAACGGCCACGTCCGTGCCCGTGAAGAAATAAGAATACGGATCGGAACTGGTCAGGGCCGCACTGTCGACGAGGTCGGGACCGAGCAGGCCAACGACCTCCGACAACGGCAGGCACAATTGCCGCTCGTAGCGCCGCTGCACCGATTCTTCTTCACTGCGTTGGAGGGCGAAGCGGCTCAACGGCGCGCCGCGCTCCACGATTTCGTCGACCAGGGCGGCGACCGCGGCCAACGAGGGAAAGAAGACCGCGTACTGATCGGCGGGTATGCATTTCGCCAACGGGTCGAGCGCCGGCCTGGCGTCGGCCAGGAGCGGTTTCCAGTCGATCTCGGCGACGGTGATGCCCTTGATGGAGGAGACGTCGACCATTTCTTCTTCTTCCATTTCGTCATCCTCGTCGGCCACCCACAGTTCGCTGTCGAGTTGCAGGTTTTCGCGCAAGGCCCGGCCGCCGATGAAAAGATCGAAAGTCTCGTTGAAGTCGCGCGACGTTCCCATGCCGCCCATCCCCATGCCGCCCCCGCCCATGCCCCTTGACGATGAGCGGCCACTCCGGCCGCCCGGATCTTCGCCGCGGGCTGATCGCGCGAGGCGCGCCTGATGGCGATGCCAGGCGCCGCCGGGCAAGTCGCGCTCGAGCAATTCGTCATAGTGGTTTTCCTTGGCCTGATAAAACTCTTCGCCTTCCTTGATCGCCGCGGAGGCGGCGATGGCGAACCGCAAGCGGACCATGCCGCTGTAATCGGCCTTGGGCACGTAGAGCGAGCCCGTCACCTCGCGGCCCGCCGGCGCGCGAACGTCGATGAGCCCTTCCTCGGACAGCGGCGCCGGCGCCCACCAGCGATTTCGGTTTTCCTCGCCGACGTAAACTTCGCCCTCGCCGTCGAGCACGGCCCGCGGCGGCATCGCTTCGCGGCGTTGCCTGATTCGCCAATTGTAGTACCAATCGGAGCGATCGTTCGACTGATACGGGAATCTTCCTTCGGTCAGTTTGAGATTGGCCAGCCGCACATGGTAAAAGGCGTCTTCGGCGCGGGCCGCGCCGCCAAGGGCCGCGAGGCAAAAGACCAATGGAAATGCGCGGCGACCGAGCATGGTAGTTTCCTCCAATTTGCGGGTCTTACGGCTCATGCGCCGGCTGTGTTTAAGAAGGTACTCTCTACCCTATTCCATCGTCAACGACGCCGGCAGATCCGTAAAGCCCATGTCCGCGAGAATCTTCCGTGCCGCGTCGGCCGATAGCGAGTGAGGCGCGAACCTCGATGTTGGGTTCCGGCAGGACGCGGATGCGCGCAGGCTTCGGCTGCCCGTTGCATGTCGTTGATCGTACACCGTGGATGTCTCATTCTCGACCAGAATTCTTGCGAATTCCGCCACATGTAATTTTTTTCGCCCTTCCGGGCCAACTCGATGGCCGATATTTTCGAAAACGATGATCTGGCAAGAACTTACGTTCCGTCGCCCCGGCTGAATCCGCATACCCCCCCATGGGCTAACATTTCCCTAACATCTCTGATAGCAAGCCGTTGTGTCACCCCAAAGAATTTGGTTGACACGACTTGAAAAGGGTATAAACTCGGAACCTTACTCAACTGCATATTGTGGCACGGAAGCTGATAGCTACAATATATAGTTGTTTCCAGGTGATTCCGTCCAAATCCACCTATTGGACGAAAAATGTCGAATTCCGGCCGGAGAATGGCATCCCTAAGGCCTTGATTTGCCGAAGATCTCACCTGACAATCGGTGTACCGATGTTTATAATCTGGAACGGATGCCCGTACTACTTCTAGGGGGAATTTGCCCATGGCTGAAACTGGAATCGGCCCGAACAAGGGATCCACGGCTGTCGCCGAAGGAGCCAGGAACGCCGCCGAAGGCGCCAAGAATGTCGCCGCCGACGGCGCAAGGAACGTCGCCGAAGGCGCCAAAAATGTCGCCGAGCGCGTCAAGAAGAAGCCCGGCCGGCGTTTTTCACGGGGGTTAGTCGTCAACCCCTCATTCTGTCCGCGCGACGTCGCGGATCCATTCGACACGATCGCATGGGATCTCCGCACGGCGGCCATCAAGGGCGAGTCGGGCGAGGTGCTGTTCGAGCAGACCGACTGCGAAGTGCCCGCCAACTGGACTCAGTTGGCCACCAATGTCGTCTGCAGCAAGTACTTTTACGGGGAGGTCGGCACGCCACAACGCGAGAAGAGCGTGCGGCAATTGATCCACCGCGTGAGCCGCACGATCGCCGACTGGGGCACACGCGACGGCTACTTCGCCAGCCCCCAAGACGGTGAAAATTTCTACCGCGAGTTGACCTGGCTCTGCCTGCACCAGCACGGGGCGTTCAATTCGCCCGTATGGTTCAACGTGGGCCTTTTCCACCAGTACGGCGTGCGGGGCGCGCAGTGCAACTGGCACTGGGATGCCGAAAGCGCCCAGGTCAAGCAGCCCGACAACCCGTACGAGTACCCGCAAGGTTCGGCGTGCTTCATCCAGAGCGTGAAGGACGACATGGAAGACATCATGGAGCTGGCGCGCAGCGAGGCCATGTTGTTCAAGTTCGGTTCGGGCACCGGAACCGATCTTTCGACGCTGCGGTCGCACCGCGAGAAGCTCTCGGGGGGCGGCAGGCCGTCCGGTCCGTTATCGTTCATGCGGGTTTACGACCAGATCGCGGCGGTGGTCAAAAGCGGCGGCAAGACCCGCCGGGCCGCCAAAATGCAGTCCATCAAGGTCTGGCACCCCGACGTGATGGAGTTCATCGAGTGCAAGGCCAAGGAAGAGAAAAAGGCCCGCATCCTGATCGCCAATGGCTACGAGAGCAACTTCAACGGCGAGGCCTACAGTTCGATCTTGTTTCAGAACGCCAACCTCTCGGTGCGCGTGACCGACGACTTCATGCGGGCGGCGGTCGAAGACAAGTCCTGGACCACGCACTGGGTGACCGATCCGACGAAGGCCGGTCCCTCGTTCGAGGCCCGCGACATGCTCGCCAAGATGGCCGAGGGGGCCTGGATCTGCGGCGATCCGGGAGTGCAGTACGACACCACGATCAACCGCTGGCACACCTGCCCCAACTCGGGGCGCATCAACGCCTCGAACCCGTGTTCCGAGTACATGTTCCTCGACGACACGGCCTGCAACCTGGCGAGCGTCAATCTGATGAAGTTCCGCCAGGAAGATGGGACGTTCGACGTCGAGCGGTTCCAGGCGGCGTGCCGGATCTTCTTCATCGCCCAGGAAATCCTGGTCGACCACGCGAGCTACCCGACGAAGCGGATTGCTGAAAACAGCCATCGCTTCCGGCCCCTGGGGCTGGGCTACTCCAACTTGGGCAGCCTGATCATGTCGAGCGGTTTGGCCTACGATTCGCCGGGCGCGTTGGGCCTGTGCGGGGCGATGACGGCCCTGCTGCACGGCGCGGCGAACCTTGCGAGCGCCGAAATGGCGGCGGTCGTTGGCCCGTTCGACGGCTACGCCGAAAACCGCGAACCGATGCTCGGCGTCATGCGGATGCACCGCGACGCGGTCGAGGCGATCGACGACGCTTGCCCGGCCTACCTGCGGGAGGCGGCACGCTCGGTGTGGGACGACGTTCTGGAAAACGGCCGGGTGCATGGCTTCCGCAACGCCCAGGCGACGGTGCTGGCCCCCACCGGCACGATCAGTTTCCTGATGGATTGCGACACGACCGGCATCGAACCGGACATCGCCTTGGTGAAATACAAGCAGCTTGCCGGTGGCGGCATGTTGAAGATCGTCAACCAGACGGTCCCCTTGGCGCTGGCGACCCTGGGCTACGACCCGCCGGAAATCGAGTCGGTCCTCAAGCACATCGACCGCGAAGACACGATCGAAGGCGCGGCCGACCTGAAGGCCGAGCACTTGCCGGTGTTCGACTGCGCCTTCCAGCCCCGCAACGGCACGCGTTCGATTTCGTGGCGGGCTCATGTGCGGATCATGGCCGCCGCCCAGCCATTTCTGTCGGGCGCGATTTCCAAGACCGTGAACATGCCTCGCGACACGACGCCGGCCGACATCGCCGAGGCCTACCTTGAAGGCTGGCGGCTGGGGATCAAAGCGCTGGCCGTTTATCGCGACGGTTCAAAGGAGAGCCAGCCGCTTTCCACCAGCACCGAGGGCGACAAGGCGGCCGACAAGCAGAAGGCCGTGCCGCGCCGCGAGCGCCTGCCCGACACGCGCAAGTCGATCACGCACAAGTTCAGCATCGCGGGGCACGAGGGGTATATCACGGTGGGGTTGTACGACGACGGCCGTCCGGGCGAACTGTTCATCACGATGGCCAAGGAAGGCAGCACGATCGGCGGCCTGATGGACTGTTTCGGCACCGCGGTGTCGATGAGCATGCAATACGGCGTGCCGCTTGAGGTGTACGTGAACAAGTTCTCGCACACGCGCTTCGAGCCGATGGGGCACACCAAGAACCCCGACATCCGCATCGCCAAGAGTCTGGTCGATTACATTTTCCGCTGGCTGGGGATCACCTTCCTGCCGGGCTACCGCGAGGCGAGTGCCGGTCTGTCGGCGATCGAAACGATGTCGGGAATCGAGGGGGCGGGAGAGGAGGGGGCGGGAGGCGACGATGTGCCGGGGGAATCTAAGCCCGCCGCCAGGAAGGCCGGCGGGCGGAACGTCGGGCTGGGATCGCCCAAAGCGTCGGCCACGGTGACATCCAACGGCGCGACCAGGTCCGCCAACCAGGGGCCTGCCGCCAACGGCGCGACCCCCCACGGCGCCGCCGCCCGCAAGAATGGTTCCGCCCATCCGCCGGGCGAAAAGCACGCAGCCGGCGAAAGGAGCGCGAGCTTGCTGGAGCGGGCCGGCGTGGCGCCGAAGTGGAACATGTCGGCGGGTCAAACGGTTCCTGGGGCCGGCCAAGGCAATCGCAGCGACCAGTTCGCCAGTTTCCAGGTGGATGCCCCGTCATGCGACAATTGCGGTGCGATCACCGTTCGCAACGGCAACTGTTATCTTTGCCACAACTGTGGCAACAGCATGGGTTGCTCGTAACGGATTGTCGGGAATGGACCCCGCGAGCAACCCATTTTCTTCACTTCGGGCGCCGCTCCTGGCATCGGGAGCGGCGCCCGTTTTTCATTCAACTTTCCACTAAAATCCGTCGCCGGCCGCTTCGGCGCGATAAATCGGCAGGTGCCGGTAGTAGACTTCCAGCGTCATCACGGCCAGGCAGGTGTTGTAGAGTCGCCCCCCCGCGTCTCCATGGCCGCCGTCGAAGTACCAACTGCCCGACTCGTGCCCGTCGCGAGCCTGGGTCTCGATCAGGTGCTCGCGCAGCACGTAGTTCCAGTTCTCCCACATGTTTCCGCCCCAGTGATGCATGACCTGCGTGCCGTAGTAGTTGTAGTACATGTTGTCGGTCGAGGGGCCGTTCTTGCTCAGCAACTCGACGCCGTGCAGCAAGGCCGGATGGTCCTTGTGCCAGCCGGTATACATGCGGCAGAGAAGCCCGACGGCGGTGGTGACCCAGGGCTGATGGTCCTTGTCCTGCCTCTGGTAGCGATAACGCGCGCCCTTGTCGAGTTGCACGCTGTCGAGGAACTTGATCGCGCGTTGGATCGTATCGGGGGGTACGCGAAGGTAGGCCATCTGGCCGCTTTTCAGCGCCATCAACTGCCAGCCGGTGACGGTCGTGTCGCCCGGCATTCCGGGCACATAGCGCCAGCCGCCGCCCGACTTGTGTTGGGCGTAAACGATGTAGTCGATCGCCTGCTGAGCGGCCTCCTCGAGCTCTTCGTCGCGGGTCAGGGCGTAGGCTTCCGCCAAGGCGATGGCCGCGATCCCGTGATCGTACATCCTGCCATCCAATTCCTGCAAGTCGCCGCCGTGGGGCGTGAGCTTGAGGCGGCTCATGAGGTAGTACAATCCATCTTTGACACAGCGTTGGTACTTGCCCTTGCGCTGCGTGTTCCCGCGGCCGAGGAAGGCCAACAGCGCCAGGCCGGTGGCCCCGGTGGTCGACTTCACGTTGCCTGGATTGCCGCAGGAACAGGCCGAGGGGCCGCCGATGTCGAAGTGCCAACTGCCATCGGGGTTCTGGTGGACTTCAAGCCAGCGCAGCCCGCGCGCGACGGCGTCTTCGCTGTCCGGCGTGCCGCCGCCCTCTTCGACCAGTCGAGCGCGGACCCGCGCATTGCGCCGGCCGGCCAGGGCGCCGGTGACGTCCGCATCGCCGGCGTCGCCGGCAAACGAGTGTAAAAGGTTGCCCGACCCGCCCGGCACGGCGATACCCACGGCGGCCAACCGCGGCGCGCCGGCCTCTCCGCGGGGTTTGTCGAGATCGGCCCGGATGCGCGCCGACAGTTCGGTACTGGTGTTCTGGACCTGGTTGTCGGGCGCCGTCTCGATGCGCACGTCGTCGGACTCCGGCGGAGCGATCCGCTCGATGAGCGCCGGTGAGGCGTCGTCGAGCGACGCGACCAGGTTCGACAGTCCGCCTTTCTCGGTTCGGGCCAGACTCCAAAGTCCGAGCACGATGATCACCAGCGCGTGGAAGACCATACTGACGAGGCAACTCGACGCTTGGCGCCACGATCGGCCCAACGGGGCGAACCAGCGCGGCGACGACTCGCCGCCATCAGCGGCTGGAAGGGGAGGTGGCGCGCCGAACGGCGCCGCGCGAGCCGGAGCAGCCACGGCGGGGGGCGGCGACGGCGCGGTTTTTGGTGGCGCGCCGCCGGGGCCTGAGGTGACCGTCGAGTGAGACGCCATCGAAGAAGTTCCTGGCTCACACGAACAACAAGGCTACGATTGCCGCGGCAACGGCATCTGTAGGGAACGCCCTCCGTGGCGTTCCGTGAAGCTGGAGCGTCGTCTTCCGGCAGGACACGGAACGCCACGGAGGGCGTTCCCTACAGAGTCGTTCTCTCCTGCTTTTCCTTTCATCCCCACTAAAGAAACCATAGTGATAAGTACGGGATCCGTCGGCGAAAACGTCAGTCGGCAAAATCGTCGTCGGCGCTCTTTTTCGAATACAGCGGCATGTAGCGGTAGTACACTTCGAGCGTCATGGCGGCCATCGCCGTCGAATAGAGCCGCCCGCCTGGGTCGCTGCCAGGATCGCCTTTGAAGACCCAACTGCCGTTCTCGTGCCCGTCCGCGGTGCTCTGCGATTCAACCAGCATGTCGCGCATCTTCGGGTTCCACTGGTCCTCCCAGAGCGGTCCTTCGTACTGGCACAGCACCTGACTGGCATAGTAGTTGAAGTACATATTGCCCGGCTGCGGTCCGGTGGTGGCCAGCCACTTCACGCCCCGCTCAAGCCGCGGATCCTCATGCGGCCATCCCATGTACATGCGGCACAGCAGGCCGACGGCGTTCGTCGCGGCGCCGCCGCCGGGGCGGTCGTAACCATAGGCCGCCCCGTCGTCGGTCTGCACGAAGTCGAGGAACTTTTCAGCGCCCTTGACGGTGGCCTGGGGCACTTGCAGATAACCCAGGTGCCCGCTCTTGAGCGCCATGATTTGCCATCCGACCACCGACGTGTCGCCCGCCGTGCGGGGCGAATAGCGCCAGCCGCCGCCGGCCGGATCCTGCGCGTAGATGATGAAGTTCAAGGCGGCTTGGGCGGGGTCCATGAGAAACCGGTCCTGGGTCATGGCGTAGGCTTCGCACAGGGCGATCGAGCAGATGCCGTGGCCATACATCGCGCCGCCGCCTGCGGTCATGTCGCCGCCGTTGACCGTCACTTTCATGTTCTTGCACAAGAACAGCAGCCCTCCCCGCACGGCATCCTTGTACTTGCCCTGCTTGTGCGTTTGCCCCTGGCCGAGAAACGGCATCAGGGCCAACCCGGTGGCGGCGAGCCGCGCGTCCTTGAGCGTGCCCGGGCTACTGCAACGGCTACCGCACTTGGGGGCGCCGCGGTGATCGAAACTCCAGCCGCCGTCGGGAAACTGATGTTCGGCGAGCCACTTGAGCGCCTTGCCCACGGCCGACTCGCTGCCCGACGAGGCGCCCCGGCTGGCGGCCATCTGTTTACGCATCGCGTCGCCGCGGCCGTCCAACCCCTTGCCGTTGACCGCGCCGATCGTGCTGAGCAGGTCCGTCTTGGGCGCCGTGGGGATGCCGAAGTCGCTGAGCTCGACGGAAGCGGGCGGGGCCGGCGTATCGACCACTTCGCTCGGGTCGACGCTCTCGCTGGTGGTGATCGTCTCCGTCGTGCTGACGACCTCCGTCAACGACGTTTCGATATCGAGAGGAGGCGAATCGTCCAGGTCTTGCACGTCTTCCAGGTCGTCGAGCTTGGTGACCGCGCTGGCCGACATGATGTTGCGATCGTCTTTCTTGATTTCCGGAATCACCATCAGCCCGAAGATCAACAGGATCACCATGTGGACCACGATGCTGACCAACAAGGCCGGCGTCATTTGCATGAACGACAAACTGCCGACCTGTTCCAATTCTTCGAACTCGGCCAACGCGGAGCTGCGCGACGAGGCGTCTTTGTTGGCCGGTGATTTATTGGACGCTGATTTATTGGCCGCTGCGCCGTTTTTGGACTTCGCGTCTTTCTTTGCCTGCGCATCGGGCGAACCGTTTTGCTTGGCGACCTTGGCACGCAACTCGGCCGCGCTTTCCTTGGCCTGGGCGGCAGGATTACTGGCGGCGGGATTACTGGCGGCGGGATTACTGGCGGCGGGATTACCGGCCGCCGCCAGCGTGGTTTTAGCCGTGGCCTGATTCGCGCCAGCCGTTTTCATCCCAGCCGGTTTCGCCCCTGCCGCCGGTTTTGTCGTCGCGGCGTTGGTCGTCGCCGGTCGGGTGGCCTTATCGCCGGCAGCCTTATCGCCGGCAGCCTTATCGCCGGCAGCCTTGTCGCCGGCAGCCTTGTCGCCGGCAGCCTTGTCGCCGGCAGCCTTGTCGCCGGTCGATGCGCCGTTGGGGGGTCGCGCGGACACATCCGCGCCGGCGGGAGTGGTTTTGCTTTCTGACGACGAATCGGTGGCCATAGCCGGCTCCGAAGGAGTTTAGAGAGATAGAGGAATGCACCCTAACAGCTTCAAACTACCCGATTCTTCGGCCGTTGAAAAGATAGTGACGGCGTTATTTCGCCGTGCTGACATATTTTACAACCATCCGATGGGGGGTGGCTGGTGGCAGAGCCTAAGCAATGCCCCGGCTAGCCCCGGCTAGGAGGTTGTCCAAGAATTACGTGGTGGGACGTGTTGGGTGCGTGGTTTTTTGGTCGTTTCCGGTCCACCGAGGTCTTTGACTTGACCTCGGCGCGCACCGGGGGCTAGCCAGTTCAT
>Ga0307372_10002047_pt1 | contig 34081 bp, 32 predicted proteins | sample OX1MG_FD_202533 | JGI IMG/M metagenome (GOLD analysis project Ga0307372, IMG submission 202533) | Soil microbial communities from Risofladan, Vaasa, Finland - OX-1 | ecosystem: Environmental > Terrestrial > Soil > Coastal area > Acid sulfate soil | place: Finland: Risofladan, Vaasa | collected... | reverse complement strand
GGTGTCATCGAGACCGGGCTGTGCCCCAGGATCTCAGGGTCCACTCTGGCCGGGAGGTGCTGGGCCGGTGGCAGGGTCTCCGTTCCGGGCCTGAGATCATGGAGACGCATCCGGGGGAGCCCCAGCCACGGCCGGAGACGATTAGCCGGCATGAAGGGCGCCATTATCGGTCCGCGCTTCTCCCGCCGCGGCCGGTGAAGACAGAGCCGGTCTCTCACCCTGGTGGCCCCGCTGCCAGCTGGGCAAGCCGCTGCGGCGAGCGTTCACCCAGGAGCGCCTGGGCCATGGAGGAGGGGAGTGGCAGCGTCCGATCTGACTCCTCAGAATTGGGGGGAAGCTGCTCCCAGCCACGGATGCCGTCCGAGCCCTCGAGCCGCTGGAGGGTGGCCACGGTCCGCACTTGGCCACGCTCGAAGTCCACCTCGACCCACTGGAGCCCTAACGCCTCGCCGAGCCCCAAACCCAGTCCCTGCGTGACCGTCAGCTGACCTCCAGCCGGCGACTCTGGACGGCACGGGGAATCGCCTGGGTCCCGGCCGCAGTCATTGGCCGCACCCCGTGACGCCGCGCCCCGCGGGGCGGCGACCGCGGCCGCTTCGTCGACCTTGAGTGGCAGTTAGCGCCGGGCGACTTCGCCCGCGAGAGCGACCGGGAGACCTGTCAGGATGGATTGCACCCCGCGGTGAAACAGGCCGATGGTCAGCTTGGCGTTCAGCATCCGCTGGAACTGCTCCGGGTGATCCGCTCGAGCCGACATCTGCCCAGGGGGCCAGTTGGGGGCGGACCAAGGCCGAGTCCCTGACGGTGCGTGGTCTGAGCGTCGAGGTCTCCGTCACCGGACGGTACCCGACGGCGCCGGGCGACGCCTTCAACCATGCGCCTCGCGCTCATCTTGCGGTTTCAATTACCGCCCGACACGGCGCTCGCGCTGCCTGTAAGCGAGGGCGGCGACGACCGCCGCAGGTGTCGGGCAGCTCGCACGCTCGCCGCGGTCAGGTGCCTGCCCGTTTCGTCAGACGGCGAGGTGAGGCTGCCAACTTCTGGAGCGGGCTTCAGCCACAGCTTCCTGCTCTGACCGGAAGACTCGGTAACACTCACAGGAAACCTCTTCCAAGCCACTCCGATCGACGATATCGAGGTGGCCGGGTCGGCAGGTAACCAGTCCTGCCCTCTCCAGAATGTCGGCTGCTAGCGCTACCGTGTCCCGACCCACTCCCAGCGTCTGCCCAAGGAATTCCTGTGAGATGCTGAATTGGCCGCTACCGACCCGGTCCTGGCTCATCAGCAGCCAACGGCTGAGGCGCTCCTCGGTGGAGTGGAGCCGGTTGCAGGCGACGGCATGTGAGATCTGACCAAAAAGGCTTTGTACGTAGGTATTGACCAGCGTTGTCAGCGGTTGACTAAGGGCGAGTTCATCGAAGAAGGCGCCAATCGGCATGCTTAGGGAGCGGCCACCCACCTGCGAAATCGCCCGCACCATCAGGCTGCCCCCGACCGCGGCTGGGACACCGACGACGCCCTCATTCCCGACCGTCGCGACCTCGACGGAGCCACCGTCCTCCAGTACCGTCACCAGGGACACTACGCCTTCCAGCGGGAAGTACACGGAGTCCACAACTTCCCCAGGTTCGAACAGACGGGTTCTGACCTCGAGCGCGCGCGGCGCCAACTTCTGCAGGATCCGAATCCGATCGCGGTCTGGCAGGCGGGCTAGTAAGCGGTTGCCAGTGATCTCGGTCGCCCGTGCCGTGACTGACATTGTGCTCCTGGGCGATGTATCGAGTGCCCCTACCCGGTCTGGTGCCGCACCGGACCCACGCAACCACCTTCGAATCTGATTCTAATCGCGGGTGCCGACTGGTTCGGGGGGCCGAAGACCGGTGCAGAAGTCGATGAGAACTTTCTGACACCGTACCGACGCCCGCGCCCGGCGAAGTCGCATCTGCCCAATTGGCCGTCTCGGTCGAGCGCGCAACTCCACTCCACCGTACCAACGGAGTGCGGTTGGTGGCTTCGGCCCGAGACCAGGTACGACTACGGTGTTTACGCCTCGCATCGTGAGAGGGCCAGGATGACCTTCACGACTGGCCAAGTCGAGCAACGAGCAGGGCACTCAGGTCATTCCGGACGGTGGTCGGATCCTGACCAACCGCGCGGGCGATGCCTCGGACGCACCGGCTATCTGCTGGTTGTCGACTGCCAGCCAATTTGATAGACAGGGGAATGCCGAGCACCGAGGACTTGCAGTACCGCTTGTGACACCCTCAGCGCGCGCGGCCGAAGTCAAAGTGGGGTACGCCACCACAACTTGAAACGGCCCGATAACCACTGTGATCGGACCTTGGATCCCCCCGCCCCAGCGCCTGATCGATCTCCGTCGGGCCACGCAACTAGAACAGGGGGAGACGCTGACAGCCGATTGGGGCAGCTATGTCTGCAAGGTCGGCCGCGGGTGACGGAGGAGCCAATCACTTCGGCAGCGCCGCCGATCAGTTCGGGGATGACAGGGTCGTAGGCGTTCTGGGTCAGGCTGATCTGCGCCTGGTTGAGGAGATCCCCGGCCACCGGGTGCCCTGTAGTGGCCATATTCCTATGCCGCCGAGCCCAACTCCAATCTCGCTATCGACACCACGCGATGGAGGACCATCGGCTGCCATTCGCGTGATTTGGCTCGGAGCGCCACAATGAGGGCAGCTAAGACGCCGCGGATAGTTGGGTGGAGATGGGTCGGGAAACGTCGAAGTCGGTGCTGCTCCGGCGCAGCGGGGCCGTTATCGAACTGGTCCTCAACCGACCCGAGCGGCTCAACGCCATCGACGACGAGGTGGCTGCGGATCTCCTCGAGGGGCTGGAGTCGGTTGCTGGCGAGCCGGGGTGCCGCTGCTTGGTGATCACTGGCTCCGGTCGTGGCTTCTGCTCCGGCCAGGCCCTCCCGAGCGCCCAGAGCGGCTCGCTGCCGCGCCAGATCGGAGCCCTGGTCCGCGAGCGGTACATACCGCTGGTGACCGCGATTCAGCTGCTGCCGATTCCCGTCCTGGCCGCCGTCAACGGGGTCGCCGCCGGCGCCGGATTCGCCCTCGCCCTGGCAGCGGACCTGCGGGTCGCGGCTGACGATGCCTGGTTCACCTGTGGATTCGCCGCCATCGGACTGGTGCCGGATAGCGGGGCTTCCTATTTCCTGCCTCGCTACCTGGGTCTGTCCAAAGCCCTGCAGCTGGCGCTCACCAGTGAGCGCCTCTCCGCTCCAAAGGCGGCCGAGCTCGGCCTGCTGGCGCGGGTCTTTCCCGCCGCCAGCTTCCACCGTGACTCCCTCGCCTTCGCCCAGGAACTGGCGTCCGGCCCGACCAAAGCTTTCGCCCTTACCAAGCAAGCTTTTCGGGAGGGATTGGGGTTCAACCTAGGCGCCCAACTCGAGCTCGAAGCCGATCTTCAGCAACAGGCCTCCGAGACGGCCGACTTCCGCGAGGGTCTGCTCGCATTCCGCCAGAAGCGCCCACCGCGCTTCACCGGCCACTAGGCTGAAGGGCACACTGCTCGTCTAGAGGTTAGGCACCCCTTAGGGAGGAGGGCCTCAGGAGAGCGTGGGCGCCCATCCCTAGGGGTCTTGAGGGCCAGCAGGGGTGGGGCTGGGGACCCCTCCCTGCGCTAGGCGCCTCCCTCGGGGGCCAACGCCCGCCCGGCTACGGCGCCGCTGTCCCAGCTCGGATTGGGGCGACGTAGAGGTCACCACCGCAGGGCATGATGCCATCCACCGCCGCGGTGACGGCACCGCCTCCGCCGGGAAGGTGAATTCCCAGCTCCCAGGCGACGGCACACTGCTGCGCGCCGGTGGGGACGTCCAACCACTGGACCACGAACGATGCTGCGCTGTCAGGCGCGATGGTGACCAGGGTCGGTGTGAGATTCTCGGGAGCTCCCGCCGGCGAAATCCCATCGGTCTGATTGGTGGTCAGGTTCACGCCAGCATTCAATAGTTGCAGGGTGGGGAATCCCTTCAATGAGCAGGCGGCTGAAGAATCGTTGGTCAGAACCACTGTCGAGGCCTGGTGGCCCGCGGCGTTGTTCGACGGCCCCATCCCGGCCGCGATCGACGCCGCCTGGCACACTGGAGCGACCGACACTGTAGCCGTCGCCGTGGGGGTGGTCCGGGGAGAGGCGGTGGGAGTCGCCCGAGGGGAGATCGAGGGAGTCGGGCTGGGGTGGGTACTGTGGTGGTGGGGCGCTGTCGTGGCGCAGCCTGACAACGCGATCGCCAGCCCGACGCCAAGCAGCAGCAGCGTCTGGGTGCCTACTCGCGGCCTAACCATGGTCCGATTATCCCCCTGATTCCGAGCGGGAGTCGCCGGTGGGCAAACCTGTTCATGGCTCCGGACCAAAGGATGGTGCATCACCGCGACGTGTAGACGAGTTTGGAGTGCACGCAGTCTGGGCGCCCCGCCGGCAGCGAAGGGGACTCAAATCTCCAGAGGCAGAGTTCGGTTCGCCAGTCAAATTGGTCGACCGACGCGAGCTGAACGGCGTGACCGGCCCCTCCCCGGCTCTCCGGGCAAAAGTTCCCGAACGCTAGTCCCGCCAACCGCCCAGCGGTGCTTCTGCCCAATCCCGGCCGTGAATATCAGAGAAAGCCGATCTCAGGTGGGACAGGCTGGCTCCTCTGGGAATGTGGAGCTTGGGAACCAGTCGGGGTCGTATGACCACCTGCGATGAGAAAAGCTGACTCGCTGTCCGGCCGCTTGCCCGCCACCGAGCAATTCCTGAGGCGTCCCGCCGGCAGCTGAGTCATGTCGCCCTGGCGATTCGCATTCCAGCGCGAACCCCTGAGCAGCTGCGGATGGTCTGCGGTCACGCCCCTTTCGCCTCCGCTGCGCCGATCGACCCGGGCCCGGGTGGCCCTTAGCTCAGCGCCGGCTGTAACCCCGAATCACTTCCATCACCTCGTCCAGATAGGCGTCGCCTTCGCCGGCGCGGACCCCATCGGCGACGCAGTGGGCGAGATGGTCTCGGAGAAGCAGGTAGCCGATCTGGTCCAGCGCAGCACTCGCCGACCGGATCTGGACCAGAACCTCTGGGCAGTATCTCTCTTCTTCGACCATCCGGGAAATGCCCCCGACCTGACCCATCACTCGCTGAAATCGGACCAATAGGTCCTGCTTGCTGGCCTGATAGGACCCTCGGCGGCCGGACCTCGGCCTGGCCGCCACCTTGCTTGCCAGCGGGCTGGTGGAGCGTGCCGCGGGCTTAGTCATCTAGATCTGAGGTGGGCTCGCTCACCGGGACCCCGGTAGAGCCGCCGCGTATTCGTCGGCGCAAGGTTGGCAGCAGAAATACACCGTGCCAGCAGGGAGCTCCAATTTTGCCCCGGGGTCCGAGGGGTCGACGCTCATCCCGCAGATGGGGTCGACGGGGAATTCCGCCGGAGCGGTTGGAATCCCGAGGGCGCGCATGCGGCTATAGCTCTCTGGGCGCTGCCGAAAACGATCGCGACACCCGGGGCTACAGAAGAAGAACTGGTGCCCTTCGTGGTTGAGTTCCGCCGCCGCTTCGGGCGGGGATACCTTCATGCCGCAAACCGGGTCAGTCTGAGTCGCCCCCTCTTCTGTTGCGAGTAGCCCGCCACGATCGGCTCGATATCGTTCCGGATTCTCCAGGTAGCGGGCGCGACACCCCTTGGAGCAGAACCAGCTGGTCTGGCCCCGGTACGCCACGTGGAGGTTGTCGCCAGAGCGGCCGACGGCCATGCCACAGACCGGGTCGACCCGGGGCGGGATGGGAGCAGGTGCCATCACCTCCGAGCCTACCGCGCCGAACCGGTCCGGGTGTCGCTGGAACCGGTCGCGGCAGCGGTCGGAGCAGAAGTAGACCGTCCGACCCCCATATGTGAGACGAGCCGGAGCGGAGCTCCGCTCCACCTGCATGCCGCACACCGGGTCAATCGCAAATGCTCCCCCGGCGTCGCCCGTTCCTCTCTGGCGGGAGAGGAGGAATCCTCCCACCAAGAGGAGCAGCGCGATCAGGTCCAGGCCAGTGGTGAGGTTCCAGCCCAGGGCATGCTGCGCGATCTGGTGTGGCCGCGAGTGGGGAATCGCGCCCAATGCCCCGAACAGGTACTGGGTAGCCAGCCCCGCCGCCGTCATGACGAGCCAGAAGGTGCCGACCAGATGCAGCGTCAGCCGGCCGCCATAGTACTTGCGATAGATGAGCAGCAGCGGGAAAGTGATGAGGTCGGCATAAAGGAAGCTGGCTACCCCGCCGAAGCTGATGCCACCCTTCCAGAGGGCGGCAGCCAGTGGCACGTTGCCAACGGAGCAGACGAAGCTGAGCATGGCGATGAGCGGACCGATGGCTGCGTTCTCGACTGAGGATGCCAGCCCGTGGCCGGAGAGGAAGAGATCTCTCCAAGCCGTTGCTGGCACCAGGGCGGCGAGGAAGCCGGCCACCAGGAAGCCGCCCACGATCTCTTTGCGGAGCATCCGTAGGTCGGCGATGGCATAGCCGGCGGCCGCCCGCCAGAGCGCCTTGGAGCGTAGCCGCTCGCGCCAGGGCGCGCTCAACGGAATCGAGTCCAGATTCGCCTCGGATCTCACATGTGTCGCGCCCAAGCGGAGGCTGGCAGCCGCGATCAGCGACGGACGCAGGGTCAGTTGGGCGGTGAGGACGAAGAGCACGATCATCAGAAGGCCGCCGAACAGTTCACTAGCGGTGAACTGCCATCCAATCAAGACGGCGAGCACGATCCCCAGCTCCATCACCAGGTTGGTCGAAGCGAACATGAAGACCATCGCGGTCACGAAGTTCGCGCCCTCGGCGACCAGGGATTTGGCCATCGCGGCGGAGGCGTAGGAGCAGGAGGACGAGGCGGCGCCGAAGCCGGTGGCGCGCAGCAGCGCCAGGGGCCTTGCATCTCCGAGCCAGCGCCGCATTTCCCGTCGTGAGACGAAGGCCTGAACTGCTCCCGAAAGCGCGAAGCCGAGCACCAGAGCCCAGAGAGTTTCCGCGAGCATCGCGGCGGCTTCTCGAAATCCCGCAGCGAGCAGAGCCAACATGTGTGCATCCACCTAAATCGCCGAGGAGGCTGACTCCCACCCAAGTATACCCCAGGGGGGTATACCGTCTAGGACGTGGCGGACGGGCGGCGCCGCGGCTGTCGACGCGCCCTTCGGGCGACCAGTACTCCCAACACGATCGACCCCTGGCGATCCGCCTGCTCATGCAGTGACCGTAGAACTGCGGCCGCCGGGGCGGAGATGGACTCGGCCCACAACTCGAAGCCCTGGTTGAGCACATCGAGCTCCCTGATTCGTGGGATGGTGCGGTCTAGAGCGCTTTGAACCTCGATCGGCAGCGGATCCCGGGTCATCGCGTCTAGCCAGTCGCGGGCGAGGTCCCTGGGAGTGGTCGGCCCGGTCGATGGCGGGATGGGCAGGGCCAGGATGGCCACCGCTAGGTCTCGTACCCGGCGGAAGAGTTCCTGGTAGCCGGCGGAGTGGGCAATCTGTTCCAAGAGGTCGGTCACTGCCGCTGGCAGCAGCAGCCGGCCAAAGATCGAAGGCACCGGCAGCCCCCAGCCTCCTCCCAGAATCTCTTGATAGGTCCGAGCGGCCTCCTCGGAGAGCGGCTTGCTCAGCCGACCGAATATTCCGAGGCTGTCCCGAGGGGTCGAGCTGGCCGATGCCAGCAAGGTGGCTACCGATTCGGCGCTGGCCTCCTCGGACTCCAGGACGAGATCAATCGCGGCCAGCAGTCGCTCCAGCCGATCCCGTTCCGCCCGCAACGTGGTGCGGTGTCGACCGAGGCTGGCTCGGAGAGAGACATCCTGATCCAAACCGGGCAGCGAGCTGCGGATATCGACCAGGCCCATGCCGAGGCTGCGCAGCAGCTCAACCTGCAGGAGACGGACCAGATCGTCCGCGCTGAAGTAGCGATACCCGCTCGCGCTGCGGGCCGGCCGGAGCAGGCCCAGACCCTGGTAGTGGCGGATGCGGCCGGGGCTGACCCCGGTCAGGGTTGCCGCCTCCCCGATCTTGAGCAGGCTCCCAGGTGAGCCGGCCAGGGGTCGTGCAAGGGACATCGGTTGACTCTACTGCCGTCGGAAGGTTTAGAGTCCTAAACGATATCTGAACTGTCGCCGGCACTCATGGGGTAAGGCATGTCAATTCCGTTGCGTCAGAAGGTCAGGGTCGGCGCCTATCTGATGTCCCAGCGCCTGCGCCACGTGGAGAAATTCCCTCTGGTCCTGCAGTTGGAGCCCCTTTACCAGTGCAATCTGGAGTGCGCTGGCTGCGGCAAGATTCAGCATCCCGATGACATCTTGCGGCGCCGACTCTCCGTGCAACAGTGCATCGACGCGATCGAGGAGTGCGGCGCTCCGGTGGTCTCCATCGCTGGGGGCGAGCCCTTGGTGCACAAGGAGATCGACCAGATCGTGGGCGCGCTGTTGGAGCGGAAGAAATTCGTTTACCTCTGCACCAACGCCATCCTGATGGACCGGAAGATCGATCTCTTCAAGCCCAACCCGTATTTCGCCTGGTCGATTCATATGGACGGCCTTCGGGAACGTCATGACGAGTCCGTGTGCCGGGAAGGGGTGTTCGACAAGGCGGTGGCGGCCATCAAGGAGGCCAAGAGCCGGGGCTTCCGGGTGACCACCAACACCACCTTTTTCACTCAGGACAATGCCCAATCGGTGCGGGACGTGCTCGACTTCCTCAACGACGATCTCAAGGTCGACAACATGCAGATCTCGCCCGCCTACGCGTACGAGAAGGCGCCGGATCAGGAGCACTTCATGGGGGTCGAGCGGACCCGGGCGATCTTCAAGGAGGCCTTCGCCGACGGTCGGCGCAAGAAGTGGCGGCTCAATCATTCACCGATGTTCCTGGACTTCCTGGAGGGGAAGGTGGACTTCTCCTGCACCGCCTGGGGTATTCCCTGCTACTCGATCTTCGGTTGGCAGCGGCCCTGCTACCTGCTCTCCGACGGTTACGTCGGGTCCTACCAGGAGCTGCTCGAAACCACCGAGTGGGAGAACTACGGCCGGGGGCGCAATCCGAAGTGCGCCAACTGCATGGCCCACTGCGGCTATGAGCCCACCGCCGTGATGAGCACCATGGGGTCGTTGAAGGAGTCTCTGCGAGCGGCGGTCGCCCACTAGTCGGCACGACGACGGTCGGGTAATTCGCTCGGGAAGGTCGGCCGAACGGACCGACGCTAGGATGAGGCCAGTGTTACCCACCCGCGACCGGCTCGGGCGCCCGCTGCGGGACCTTCGCGTCTCGGTCACCGACAGGTGCAACTTCCGCTGCCGCTACTGCATGCCGAAGGAGACCTTTGGGCCCGGCTTCCACTTCCTGCCCCGGGCGGAGATCCTGAGTTTCGAGGAGATCACCCGGGTGGTCGAGGCCGCCGCCTCGGTGGGCGTCACCAAGGTGCGGCTGACCGGTGGCGAGCCGCTGCTCCGGCGCGACCTACCCACGTTGGTTCAAATGCTCGCCCGAGTTCCGGGAATCGACGATCTGGCGCTGACCACCAACGGAGTTCTGCTGGCCCGCTGGGCCGAGCGGCTGGCCGCCGCGGGTCTGGGCCGAGTCTCGGTCAGCCTGGACTCGGTGGATCCGGAGGTTTTTCGGCTGATGAACGGGATGGACCATCCGATTGAGCCGGTGCTCGCGGGCATTGCCGCGGCGGACAAGGCTGGATTGGGACCGATCAAGCTCAATGCCGTGGTTCGCCGCGGGCTCAATGATCATGGCATCCTCGACCTGGCCGAGTTCGCTCGCCAGCATGGCTACCGCCTGCGGCTGATCGAATACATGGACGTGGGCGAGAGCCATGGTTGGCGGATGGAGGAGGTCGTCCCTAGCTCCGAGCTACTGGAGCTGATCGGGGCCCGCTGGCCGCTGGCACCTGAGCGGGCCGACAACCCCTCCGAGGTGGCCCAGCGGTACCGCTATGAAGACGGGTGCGGAACGATTGGGGTGATCAGCTCGGTGACCCAACCGTTCTGCGGGGCCTGTTCCCGGCTCCGGCTAACAGCCGACGGCAAACTTCACACCTGCCTGTTCTCCCGTCTGGGCCACGACCTCCGACCCCAGCTGCGGGGCGGGGCAGACCGCCAGGCCCTGATCGAGCAGATCAACGGGATCTGGGGTGACCGGGTGGACCGCTACTCGGAGCTACGGGCGAGCCAGACCGAGCGTGCGCCCGCGGTCGGCAAGCCGGAAATGTCGTACCTCGGGGGCTAGGGCCTGCTCGGGCGTCGGGCCCCGGTTGACCCAGGACAGCGTACCGGCTGCAGTAGCTTCTTCCCAAGATCGCGTACCGGCTGGGCCACGAAGGTCCACTTTCCATCCGGTTGGACAGGAGGAGGTAGCGGGACGAGATACGCCCAATGATCGGTCGTGCCGATGGCTGTCGGGAGGCGCTCCAAGAACAGCTGCGGGTCCGCTGCTCCGGTGATCAGCTGCCGCTAGAGCTGGCCGTCCAGACAAACCACGATCCCGCGACTGGCGTGGAGCTCGGCCGCAAAGATCTTGCCCTCGGAGCTGACCCAGATCCTGACCGCGCTGGCGCCGGCGCTACCCGTTCCGCCCAGCTTCAGCACTTGGATCAGCTCGAGCGCAAGGTCTGGACTGTCCCCTTTCGCGGGGCGGAGAGTGGCCCGCGGGTATGGCGGTGGACCCATTGCAGCTTCTCCACCGTGGTCCATCCCAATCTCGGATGAAGGCGGGGCCGACTCGGTGACGGAGGACTAGAGCCGGGAGTCGGTGGGAGTTAAACTCGGCCTGTCGGCGCTAACGAGAAGTGAGGGGAGCTGGTGTTGGATCAGGCGAAGCTGGCGCAAACTGTCGAACGCGGGCGACAGGGTGGGGCTCGCCGGGAAGAGTGCTGGTAGTCGTGCGCGCGGCCAGTGCGCTGACGGTCGTCGCCGCACTTGCACTGGTCGGGTGCGGCAACGTTTCGCCCCGGGTGCCCGTCAAGGTTCAAGCGGCCAATGGCCGTTTCGTCGTGTCGCTCACCCACCAGGTGGTAAACGAGGCGTCCGGCCATCACCTCGACCTGCGCAGCCTGGCTAGCACGGACCTGCAGGTGATCAATTCGATGCTGCCGGGACCGAGTACCACGGTCACGCTCACGGTTGGTGACCCGGATCAGATCTCCTTCGCGATCGGGGCGGCGGAATTCACTGACCCCGAGAGCGGAGCGATCACGATCGGACTCTACCCGAGTTGGTCGGAGGAGCCCTGGAACGTCAGTCAGGAATTAGCTCGCAGCTTGGCTCGGGGGGTGGTTCGCAGCGTGCGGATCACCAGCGGAGCGGGGTTGGGAAAGACCATCCTCGATGAGATGGTCGCGGCTGGGATCGCCACGGAATTTGGAGAGTCAGCCTTCCCCGGGCCTCCCGATCCTTGGGTGAACTCGCTCACCGCGAAGCAGGAGTGCCAGCAGTGGCGGCACCTGGACCGGCTTCTGCACACCGTCGGAATCCATGAAGAGGTATTGACCGGAGGCGGTGTCAGCGCAGCCACCTTCGGGGAATCGACCATGCCCCAGTTCACCGGACAGACCATTGGATATCACATCGTCGCTGACTACCTGGCCCGAACCGGAACGATCAGCTGGTCGGCCCTGGCGGCGACTCCGGCGCAGGAGATCTACGCCGCGAGCGGCTACGCCCCGTGTCCGCTCAATTGAACTCCTCCTGGCCGGGGGCGCGATGTCCAGCCGGAGAGAAGCCGCTAGAGGGGAGCCCCCGCGCTGGAAGTCGGCGTGGCTGTTGTTCCGGCCGTTTCGGGAGGCCGCTGGTGGGGCTTCGCGACCAAAAAATAGATCGCGCCGATCAGACAGATGACCAAGACCACTAGCAAGGTGAGCCAGTCGAAGTTGAATAGCTCACCCTTGGGACTGGTGATTCCGGTGGGGATGAGGATGTTGGCCAGCATCAGTGCGCCATAAATGACCGCTCCGATGAGCACTGGCCATTCCCAGGCCCCCAGCCGGAAGGGACCCTCCGCCTTCCAACCCCGCAGCCGCCCGACGATCGCCGCCACCACCACCATCAGGAACGAGAGGTAGATACCCGACACCCCAAAGGACACCAGTGCGGTGAGTGCGGTGACGTTTGCCGGATAGGTGATGAAGCCGATCACGATCGGCTTGGCCGGGCTGAAGTGCACCAGTAGGGTGAACAAGAAGGGGAGGACCGCGGCCAGAATGACGGCATTGACCGGGGTCTTGAACCGGGGCGAAATGTAGCGCAGGGCGTGGCTGCCCGGGATCGCCCGATCCCGGGCGTATGAGAAGGCCAGACGGGCGCCGGCCCCCTGGACGGCGGTGCCGCAGCTGAAGAAGGCAAAACAGACCAAGATCAGGATGAAGTCCTGAATCCCGGCCACGTGGACATTGGCACTGAGGATGAAGGGCACCCCGCCGCTGAGTGAGGTCGCTGCCGTGAAGCTCTTCCCTCCCGACGGAATTGCCAGCAGGAGCGCCGCAACCAGGATGAAGCTGGTCAGGCCGCCGATCAGCAGTGAGGACACGATGGCGCGGGGGACCTGCTTACTTGCGGACTTGACCTCCTCGGCCACGTCACCGGCGGACTCGAAGCCGTAGAAGATGTAAACGTGGGCGAGGATCGCCACCAGGGCTGCGCCCAGCCACCAGTTGCCACCGAAGCCAACTCCGAGCGGGTTGTGCGCCAGATTCTCAGTTCCCTGGGTGGTGAAAAGGAAGCCGATGCCATGGTGGAAGCCGACTGCGGCCAGCAAAATGGCGATCCCGAAGGTGCCCAGGATCTCCACGTAAACTCCGATCTTCGAGATGCTGCCTAGCAGGCGAACCCCGGCTACGTTGAACACCGTCTGAGTCGCCAGCAAGAGCAGGGTGAAGAACAAGATGGTGTTCGGGTCGGCGGCGTTGACGCTGGCGCCGAATAGGTTGTGCAGCAGGGGCGAGGCGTAGATCACAAAGCCGGTGTCCACCGAGGCGACCGTGATGATCAGCGCCCACCCATAGATCCAGCCCACCCACCAGCCGTAGCCCCGGCCGATCAGGTTCTTGCTCCAGTGAAACAGAGCCCCCGCTAGCGGGTAGTGGCTGCCCAGTTCGGCGAACACCAGGGCCACCAGCAGCTGGCCGAAGACAACGATGGGCATCAGCCACAGGTAGCGGGGTCCCGCCGTACCAGCCCCGAGCGTGAAGAGGGAGTAGATGCCGACCATCGGAGACAGGTAGCAGAAGGCCACTCCGAAGTTCTCGAAGAGCGTCAGAACCCGGCTCAGCTCCTGCCGGTACCCAAGCGCTGCCAGCCGATCGACATCGGCGTCCTGCAGATCGACCCTGCCGGAACCGGATTCCAACGAGGTAGACATCTGGGCCCCCCAAATCCGAACTGGTGTCGCCGGCTCGCTGCGTGGCCCTGAATCCGCGCTGAGCCTGAAATGTAAGCGGCGTGGGCTACCGCGTCTAGGTGTTCGACAGCCAAGATTTCGATCATTCCCTGTGTCCGTCCGACAACCGGCGGGGAAGAGGAACGGGCCCGAGTGCGGCATTCTCCCCCCAGTCAGCCGGGGGCCGATTGCTCTAACAGGCTGCGAGGAGCCTGCCGCTGCCGGCCCCGGTAAAGCTCAGCCGCACCATCGGAACTTACCGATCGGCTTTCTGCTGGTGCTGGCCGAATCGGGGCGCGATCGCAGCTGTTCGCTCGAGCGGCTCCTGCCGGCGGGCGGGGTGTCGGATTGGCCGAACCAAGGTCACTGGCCGCCTCACCTGTTGCGTCCGCGGAGCCGTGATCGCTAAGCTCCCCATGTCCGCGGCCGAGTTCATGGGGGAGGTGCGCCTTGAGGCAAAAGACCGTGTCTGCAGCTCTCACTGCCGACCGTGATGAACTTACCCTGGGGGTGCCCGGCCCGAGCTAGCCAAGCGAACGCGATGGCGGGTGCCTCCACCTCTGGAGGCGACTGCTTGACGGCTTCCGACTCGCACCACTTCGAATCTCTGACGCCGCTCGGGTGGGACCTCGCCCGCTGGGAGGCCTATCGGGGGCTCGGACCAGAAATCGGGAGACCAGCTCGGGTTTCCCGCGTCGACCGGGGACGGTGCACCGTCCTCGGCCCGGATCCCCGGCGAGTTGAATCGGGTCACCACGCGATTAGCACCGGGGACTGGGTCGTCGTCGGCCCGGGTCAACTGCCCGGAGATCGGGAGCAGATCGCCGCGGTGCTGCCGCGCCGGACGGCGTTTGTGCGCGACCGCAGTGGGGGAGAGACGGTGGCGCAGGTGATTGCCGCCAATGTCGATCGGGTGTTCCTGGCCTGCGGCCTGGATGTGCCTCGGAGCTCGGGTCGGCTGGAGCGATACCTCGCCCTCGCCTGGCAGAGCGGGGCCACCCCGGTCGTGGTGCTCACCAAGGCGGACATGTGCGGAGAGGCCGAGCTGGGAGAGGCGCTTGACTGGGCCCGGTCGATCTCCCCGGGGGTCGATGTGCGGGAGGTCAGCGCCGCCACGGGCCACGGTCTGCGGGAGTTGGTGGTGGCGCATCTGGCTCCGGGGCGAACGGTTGCCTTGCTCGGCCCCTCGGGATCGGGCAAGTCCTCCCTGGTCAACGCCCTAGCAGGGCGTGACCTCATGCCCACCGGGGAGACCAGACGAGACGGCAAGGGGCGCCACACAACCGCCCACGGCCAGCTGGTAGTCCTGCCTGGCGGGGGAATTCTGCTGGACACTCCCGGCATGCGCGGGCTCGGCCTCTGGAATGCGTCCGAGGGATTGGCTCACACCTTTCTTGACTTGGAAGAACTCATGAACCGGTGTCGGTTTTCCGACTGCAGCCACAGCACGGAACCGGGCTGCGCTGTGCAGGCGGCCATCGACGCGGGGACTCTGGCTCCCTCGCGGCTGGACCGCTGGCGCAAACTGCAACGGGAGCTGACATCACTGGCGGCCCGCCAGGGCGATCTGGTCGCGCGCCAGGAGGCGCAGCGGCACTGGAAGGCGGTCAAGCGAGATGAGCGCCGCCACCCGCGCTAGCCCCGGTCCCGGGACGCCCGATCAGCGATCCAGCGCTTGATCGAGATCGCTGAGGAGGTCGTCGACCGATTCCAGACCGACCGAGAGCCGAACCAGTTGCGGGTCCACCGCCAGCGGCGAGCTGGTGGCCGAGGCGTGGGTCATCCGGGCTGGGTGCTCGATCAGGGACTCAACCGCACCCAACGACTCGGCCAAGGTGAAGAGCCGGGTCAGGCTGACCATCTCGACGGCGGCCGTCTCTCCCCCCGCGTGGAGAAACGAGACCATACCGCCGAAGTCGCGCATCTGCCGGGCGGCGATCTCATGCCCCGGATGGTCCGACAGTCCTGGATAGAGCACCCGGCTGACCATCGGATGCTGCTCGAGGAAGCTGGCGACCGCTGCGGCGTTGTGACAGTGGCGGTCCATCCGCACGGCCAGGGTCTTGATCCCGCGCTGGATCAGATAGCAGTCGAAGGGACTGGGCACGGCGCCGGTGGCGTTCTGGAGAAAGGCAAGGCGCTCGGCCAGGTCAGGACGGTTGACGGCGACAAAGCCCCCAACTACATCCGAATGACCCCCCAAATACTTGGTGGTGGAGTGCACCACCAGATCCGCGCCCAGGGTCAAGGGGTTTTGCAGGTAGGGAGTGGCGAAGGTGTTGTCCACCACCAGCCGCGCCCCCCGGTCATGCGTGAACTCAGCCAGCCCCCGAATGTCCACCACGGCGAGCATCGGATTGCTCGGCGTCTCCACCCAGACCAGAGTGGTGTTGTCGCGCCAAGCCGCCTCCAGCTGGGCGATGTTGGCGGCATCGGCGATGCTGTAGCCGAGTCCGGATGGGGCGTGGACCCGATCGACCAGGCGGAAGGTACCGCCGTAGACGTCGGTGTTGAGGATCAGGTGGGCGTCGACCCCAGTCATCGCCCGAAGCACCGCGTCCTCAGCGGACAGCCCGCTGGCAAAGGCGAACCCGAACTCGGCCAGCTCCAAACTGGCCAGCTGGGTCTCCAGGCTCCGGCGGCTCGGATTTCCCGAACGGGAGTACTCGTATCCCCGGTGCTGGCCGACGGCCGACTGTCGGTAGGTCGTGGAGAGGTGGATCGGGGGTACGACCGAACCGGTGTCGGGATCCGGATCCTGACCGGAATGGATCGCTCGGGTCTCGAAGCCGGGTTCGGTCTGGGTCACCTGGTCGGCCGACCCAGCATCGCCCCGAGGATGTCAGACCTGGTGATGATCCCGACCGGATGCCCATCGTCGAGCACCAGGACGGCGCCGCTGCGTTCCATCCGGCTGACCGCCAGTTCCAAGGGCGCGCCACTGCCGATGGTGGGAAGTGGTGGCCCCATGACATCGCCCACCGGCCTCGCCAAGATCCCGGGGTCACGGAAGGCTGCCTCCAAAAGCTCGCGATCCTGCACTGCTCCCAGCACCTCCGCCGCCGCCAGAGGAGGTTCCGCCTTAACCACCGGCACCTGGGATACCTCGTACTCCCGGAGCAACTCGATCACCGACTGCACCGATTCGTCGGGATGGACGTGTACCAGTGGCGGCAGCCCACGCCCTTTGGAGGTGAGGACATCAGCCACGCTCTGGCCGCCGGCCCGAAGAAAGCCGAAGTCGGCCATCCAGGAGTCGTTGTAGAGCTTGGAAAGGTAACCTCGCCCCGAGTCCGGGATCAGCACCACCACCACCTGGTCGGGCCCCAGCGGCCGGGCGACCTCCAGCGCCGCCCAGACCGCAGTGCCGGCCGAGCCACCAACCAGGATTCCCTCCTCACGGGTGACGGACCTGGCCGTCAAGAAGGAGTCGCGGTCACTCACCGCGACCACCTGATCCACCGCCGTGGTGTCGTAGGCGGAAGGCCAGAAGTCCTCGCCGATCCCCTCGACCAAATAGGGACGACCCGTTCCGCCGGAGTACACCGACCCCTCGGGGTCGGCTCCGACGATCTGGATCTCCGGATTGACCGACTTCAGGTAACGGCTCACGCCGGTGATGGTGCCTCCAGTACCAATTCCGGCCACGAAGTGGGTGATTCGTCCCCGGGTCTGACGCCAGATCTCGGGTCCGGTGGATACCTCGTGCGACGCCGGGTTGGCGGGATTGCTGTATTGGTCCGGCTTGTAGGCCCCAGGGATCTCGGTGACCAGCCGATTCGATACCGAGTAGTAGGAGTCGGGGTGATCCGGGGCCACGGTGGTGGGACAGACCACCACCTCCGCCCCATAGGCCCGCAGCAGGTCGATCTTTTCCGAGGCGATCTTGTCGGGCATCACGAACACGCAGCGATAGCCGCGCCGGGCCGCGACGATCGCCAACCCCACCCCGGTGTTTCCCGAGGTGGGTTCGACGATGGTTCCCCCCTCTTTGAGCAGCCCGGCGGCCTCGGCGGCTTCGATCATCGAGAGCGCCGGACGGTCCTTTACGCTACCACCCGGGTTGAGGAACTCGAGCTTCGCCAGCAGGTGGCATTCGAGGTCACGTCCGATCCGATCCAGCCGGACCAAGGGAGTGTCCCCCACCAGGTCGAGGAGGGAGTCCGCGACCTCCATCGCCTGACCCGAGTCGCCTAGAGGCCGAACTGCGATTCCCGTGACCGGGTCAGCTGGCGCATCGGAGATCACGGTGACCGCCAGCCCCGCTCGCTGGAGCCCTCGGGCGGCTGCCCAGCCAGCCTGGGGATCGAGGGGGGCTACGACGGAGATCTCCCGCGGATGCCTGTCCAAGATGCGGGAGATCAGTCGAGAGTCCAGCTCAGATTCGTCGGAGCGCACCACATGGCGGGCCTTGGCGAGGATCCGCTCAGGGACAGCGCCGGGCCCGACCACCAAAAGGACATCCACGGCCCCAGACTACCGGCCTCAGGCGAGATTGCGGAGGCCGTAGTGGGCTGGGCGTTGGGACGCGCTTGCCACATCCGGTTTGGGAGCGGCTCTGGTAGCGTCGCCCTCAGAAATGGACCGCGGGATCATCGTGGTCGGAGGCGGCCCGGTCGGCTCGGCCCTGGGCCTGATGCTGCCCGGTGCACTGGTGCTCGAGGCCGCGACCTTCCCGCGGGACAAGCCCTGCGGCGAGGGGCTGATGCCCGCCGGCGCCGAGGTTCTGCGCCAAGCTGGAGTGGATCTCAAGGGAGAGGGATTCCCCGCGCTCCGAGGGGTCCGCTACTCCCTCCCAAGGGGTGAGTTCGCCCGGGCGGCGTTCGCCCGAGGATGTGGGTATGGAACCCGTCGAACGCGCCTGGACCAGCTGCTGGCCGAGCGCGCCGGGATCCGAACGGGAGTGCGTGTGACTGCCGTTCGGCCGCTGATTGATCGCGTCGAAGTGGACACCACCGAGGGCACCCTGGTGGGGTCGGCCCTCATCGCGGCCGACGGAATCCGCTCTCCGGTGGCTCGAATGCTGGGGTGGTGGCGTCCTTCTCGGGGGAGGGCCAGGTATGGGCTGGTGGGGCACCTGGCCGTAGAGTGGCCGGGCCAGGATGTAGAGGTGGGGCTGCTCGGAGAGGTCGAGACCTACCTCGCCCCGGTCGGCCCCGGGGAGGTTCTGGTCGCGGTGCTGGGGTCCCGGAGTGGGCTGCGAGGTCCCGATCTGAAGGGGGAGGAGTCCTATCGCGCGATCATCGACCGGATCCACCCGGATTTGTCCGACGCTCCTCTGTTGAGCAGATTGCGGGGAGCTGGCCCGTTCAACCTCAGGCCATCGAGAGTGGCGCAGGGAAGGGTGTTTCTGGCTGGCGACGCGGCCGGCTTCCTGGATCCGCTGACCGGAGACGCGATGAGCGCAGGACTCTCCCAGGCGAGGGCGCTGGCCAGCTTTTTAGAAGGGGATCTCGATCGAGCCGCCCCGCGCTATCGGGACTGGGTCGCGGCCCAGTGGCGGCGCCGGGCCTTCGTGGCGACGCTGGCGCGGGCTCTGTCCGGTTCCAGTTGGCTCAGTCGCCGGGCGATCAGTGGTGCTAGCCGGCGACCCCAGGCACTGCAGGCGCTGCTCAGCGTCAACGACGGGAGTCGGCCCCTGCGATCGGTGGCGGCCCGTGACTGGGCGGCACTGCTCGGGGGTGGGTTCCGATGAGCCGGTTTGTGGGGTTCGGTACCGCGCTCCCGGACCACCAGCTCTCACCCGCGGTGAGTCTCAGCGCGCTCAGCCAGATCTGGCCCCACCTGCGTAGTGCCGGGCGGGAGGCGGTGACGCGCTACACGGTGCAGTCGGTCGACCGGGTGTTCTCAACCCAGTCACTCGGAGCGCGCATGCGCGTGTACCGAGAGGAGGCTCCCCGGCTGGCCCAGCTGGCGGTTGAGGAGGCCCTGTCAGATGCCGGCTTGCGGGCCGATCAGATCGATTTCGTCCTCGCCGTCTCCTGCACCGGCTACTTGGTGCCCTCGCTTGATGTGTACCTGGCCAACGCGCTGGGGTTTCGCAGCGACGCCATCCGGATCCCCCTCACCGAGCTGGGCTGTGCTGGGGGAGGAGCTGCGCTGGCGGCCGCCGACCGGCACCTGCGCCTGGAGCCACGTCACCGGGTGCTGGTGGTCTGCGTGGAGCTTTGCTCGCTGACCTTCCAACCCGAGGACAACTCGGTGGACAACATGACCGCCGCCATGGTCTTCGGCGATGGCGCGGCCGCCGCGGTGTTGACCGGTGACCCGGGTGGCCTGGAGCTGGTGGCGACCGGGACTCGGCTGATACCCGAAACCGACCACCTCTTGGGCTTCGACCTGCGGGACGACGGGTTCCACCCGGTGCTGGATCGCCGACTACCCCGGCTGATCGAGCACGAGCTGGCGGGCGCCCTGGCTGGGTTCGGTGAAGGCAGGCTGGATTTTGTCGCCGTGCACGCGGGCGGTCCGCGCATCTTCGATGCGGTGGAGAGTGGATTGGGACTCCAACCCGGAGCCTTGGTCGAGTCCAGGTCGTCCTTCGCCAGCTACGGAAATCTCTCCTCGGCATCCTTGCTGTTCGTGCTGGCGCAACTGCGCGGTGGGTCACCGGGGACCGGCCTGGGGCTGGCATTTGGGCCGGGGGTCACCGTGGAGATGGCTAGCCTCAGAAGATCCCCGGAATGAATCGAGCCTTCCCGGAGAACAGCTGCTGATACCCGGGAACCTCCGCCAGCAGCGCCTCCTCGGCCCTGATTCGGTCCACGAGGACGGCGCCGTCCAGCGCCGACAGTCCAAGGGCGCTGATCCAGGCGCCCCCGGCCATGGGCAGGGCCGCGAACTCCAGGATCACGGCCAGGTAATTCGGGTGTCGGATCCAGCGGTACGGTCCGTCGGTTACCGGCTGCAGGTCGAGGGGGACGGCCGCTCTCACGTTCCACTGCGCGCCCAAGGAGCGGATGCTCCACCAGCGCAGCCCGGTCGCGCAGGCGAGGAGAGCTAGCCAGAGGCCGGGCCATTGGGGACGTCGTTTGGCGATCCGGACCTCTAGCGGCGGGAGTAGGAACAGTCCGATGTGGGCAGCGACCATTAGCGGGAAGCTGCGGGGGGCGGCTCTACGGCCTGGTCGGGCTCGCTCCAGCCGCGTCGACAGCACCACCTCCCGCCGGCGCTGCAGTGCCAACGCGGCCAGCAACAGGGCATACCAGACCGGCATGGTGGTCAGCTTAGGCCGTGCGAGCGGTTTGTCTCGCCGGACACAACTGGGTTGCCCGCGGGTCGCCCGGGATCGGTCGGAGATGACCGGCAGCTGGGAGTGGCGCGGGATCAGGCTCCGCGGGCCGAGATCGCCAAGCCCAGGGCGACCAGGCTGATGACGGCGCCCAGTGCGGGCCTCAGGCCGCCGACGTGGGCCGCTGCATGGACCGCGGTCAGGCCCAGGCTGCCAGCTGCCACTAGTCCGGCCAGCGCCAAGATCGTCCGGTCAAGGCGGCGCGACCGACTCCGGGACGCGGCTCTGGCAGCGAGTGCCGTCAGGAGGAGCCAAAGGACCAATCCCAGCACCGAGCCTGCGGCTCGACCTGGCGACGACCCAAGCATGGCGGGGTTGGTGACCAGGAACTGGGCCACGTCGACGCTGCCGACCACCGACACCCCGGTCAGCCACCAGTACAGGGGTCGAGACGTCCGGGCGTCGAGCGGGCCGCCGACTGCAGCAACCGGCGGCGCAGACCGATTAGCGTCCATCGTCCTAGCCTAATCGACCGCCAAGGGGAGCTGCGGTGCCAGCGGCTGTGGCAGACTAGAGGAGGGCCATGACTCACTTCCGGTTTCGCCCTGCTCGGCAACGGGTGCTGCCTCGGGTGGTGAGACGAACCCGGAGCGTGCGGCTCCGACACCACCGGGGGCTGCCCGCGCTCGAGCTCTGGGCCTTCGATACGAATCAGGGGTCCGAAGCTCCGACCGAGTCCGGCGGCGACCCTGCCTGCTGGCAGATCCGGGTCTGTCCCCATTGCGGCGCGCTAGCGGGGACCGACCCGCCCACCATCTGCGAACAATGCCATCTGGAGATCCCGGACCCCACGGCTTGAGCAGCGGATAAGGGCGCCCCCCGGTTGGGCGCGGATGCCGGAGTGGTTCGGGGGCCGAGTTGACCTCCGGGTTCGTTCGGCGCCCGGCTTGCCCTTCTTCCCGTCGGAAGGCCAGCCTGGTATTTGGGAGAGGGGTCAGCCATCGGAGTTGGGGGCGCCGGCAGAGACAGCCCAGGGACCGGGGAACCGGTTCCTTACGATGCCGCAGATGTCGCCCAGAGCTGCCCCAAGTCCCTCGTGACCTCACTCAGACCCCTGGCGGAGTCCAACTTCCGATTGCTGTTCTCCGCCGAGGCGATCTCTCTGCTGGGCAGCGCGGTGGCTCCCATCGCCCTTGCCTTCGGGGTTCTGGACACGACCCACTCCGCCACCGACCTGGGAATCATCCTCACCGCCCGGGAGTTGGTCATGGTCGGGATGTTGCTCTTTGGTGGAGTGTTCGCTGATCGACTTCCCCGCCCGGCCATCATGGCCGCCACGAGCGGGCTGTCCACGCTGGCCCAGGGGTTGACCGGACTCCTCTTCCTGACTCATTCGAGCCAGGTTTGGTCACTGGCCGTGTTGGCCGGTGTGAACGGACTGGCCATCGCCTTTTGGTTCCCCGCCGCAGTGGGCCTGATTCCATCGACCGTCTCTACACCGCAGCTTCGCCAGGCCAACGCGCTCCTGGGCCTGGCCCGGAACAGCTCGGGGGTGGCGGGAGCGGCGCTGGGAGGGGTCCTGGTGGCGCTGATCGGACCCGGGCCGGGGCTCGAGATCGACGCCGCCAGCTACCTGGCAGCGGGAGTCCTGGTCGTCCTCATCCGGGTCGGGCAGACACCCAGAGTTGGATATCGCCCGGGAGTCTTTCGGGACCTGGCGGCCGGGTGGCAGGAGTTCTGGTCGCGGGCCTGGCTGTGGGGGATCGTGATCCAGTTTTCGCTCGTCAACATGGCCTTCGTGGGGGCGATGATCGTGCTGCTACCGTTGGTCGCGAGCCGCTCGTTGGGGGGCGCGATGGCCTATGGAGCCATCTACGCCGCAGCCGGTGCGGGAGCGCTCGGGGGTGGGCTGCTGCTGCTACGGCGTTCCCCGGGGCGCCCACTCCTGGTGGCCACCTCCGGGATCCTGATCGGGCTCCCTTTCTTCGTCCTCCTGGCACTCGGTGCGCCTTTGCTCGCCCTCCTGCTCACCAGCTTCCTCGCGGGGCTGGGGATGGAGACTTTCGGAGTGCTCTGGTCGACCACCATGCAGCAGCAAATCCCCCAGGAGAAACTGTCCCGGGTCAGCTCGTACGACTCCTTCGGGTCCTTCGTCTTCATGCCCATCGGCTTGGCGGCGGCCGGTCCTCTGGCGGCGCTCTTGGGCCTCCGCCCGGCGCTCTGGGTGGCCTTCTTGGTCATGGCCATCCCGACCGCACTGGTGCTGCTGTTGCCGGACGTTCGGTCCCTTGCTGCGCACCCCAGCGGAGTAAACGGCTGACCTCTGTCTCAGCGGCGCCTGACGCGTCACTCCGGGCCAGTCGAGACCGGGGCAGGCAGCGCCCTTAGCTAGGTCATAACCAGACCCTAACAATTCCATAATCGGGGCTGGCTACGATTCGGTCGTGCTATCTCAGGATGTGCAGCAGACCGGTGCCGACGTCGGCACGGCAGGCGGAGCTCTGTCGGTGGACGACCTTTTTGTCCAGTTCGGTGACCGGCGGGTGCTCAAGGGGGTCAGTGCGAACTTTGTTCCTGGGCGGGTGACCGCCATGCTAGGTCCAACCGGATGTGGCAAGACCACCCTTCTGCGCTGCTTGAACCGCCTCCATGACAATCGACCCGGGTTCAAGTACGACGGTCGGATCCTGCTCGATGGCGCCGACATCTACCGACGCTCCAGCGATATTCGCGACCTTCGGCGGCGGGTGGGGATGCTGTTCCAGCGACCCAATCCATTTCCTCAGAGCATCGCCGAGAACGTTTCGCTGGGTGCCCGGGTGCACGGACTGTGGGCTCGCCGCGAGACCTCGGAGCGGATCGAGGAGGTGCTGCTCCGAGTGGGCCTGTGGGACGCGGTCAAAGACCGACTGAACAGCACTCCGTTCATGCTGTCGGGAGGTCAGCAGCAACTCCTTTGCCTCGCCCGGGCCCTGGCCGTCCAACCTGATGTGCTGCTGCTGGACGAGCCGACCTCATCCCTGGATCCGCGTTCGACTGACCGCATCGAGGAGCTTATCGGTCAGCTCAAGGAGCACATGACCGTGGTCTTCGTGACCCACAACGTGCAGCAGGCGGCGCGCTGCGCCGATCAGATCCTGTTCATGCTCGACGGAGCGGTGGTGGAGTTCGCCGCCAAGGATGAGTTCTTCTCGAATCCGGCGGATGCGCGCAGCCGGGCCTACGTGGAGGGGAGGCCGGTCTAACTCGCGCGGGGCGCTCCCCGTACCGGGACCAACTCGTTTAGCCCTGGATTCCTTAAGGGAGGATTCGATGCGCCCGAAACTCGTCCGTCCGGCCATGGTTCGCGCCGTTATGCTGGCGGCTGCCGGCTCGCTGCTGGTCGCCGCTTGTGGGACCCCGGCAGCGCATCACCCGGCCAGCCACCATTCGGCGAAGCCGACCGCTCCGCCGACCGGTAACCCGTCAAGCCCGGTGACTCTCAATGAGGCAGGCTCGACCCTGATCTATCCCTACCTACAGGTTTTGGCACCCCAATTCCACAGCGCCTTCCCGAACATCACGCTCGCCCCCGGTCCTGGAGGTTCCGGCCTGGGGATCAACGACGCGATCGGCAAGCTCGTCCAGATGGGCGGCTCCGACGCCTACCTTTCACCAGCCCTGGCCGCGGCCAATCCTGCCCTGCTCAACATTCCCATCGCCATCTCGGCCCAGGCGGTCAACTACAACGTTCCGGGCGCCCCCGACTTCCTCAAGTTGAGCGGAAATATTCTGGCCCAGATGTATCAAGGCAAGATCACCAACTGGAACGATCCCAAGATCGCCGCCCTCAATCCCGGCGTTTCCCTGCCCAACCTGGCCGTGGTACCGGTGCGGCGGCTCGACTCTTCGGGCGACACGTTCATCTTCACCAGCTACCTCACCGCCACCAACAGTGCCTGGAGTCAGGGTCCCAACGAGGGCACCACCGTCACCTGGCCGCCGGTCTCCAACGAACTCACAGCCAGTGGGAATCCGGCGATGATCCAGACCTGTCACGCCACTCCCGGGTGCGTCGCCTACATCGGTGTCAGCGTCGAGAACACTGCCATCGAGACAGGGCTCGGAGAGGCCAAGATCGCGAATAAGTCGGGTTCATTCTTGACCCCGGATCAGGCCGACATCACCGCGGCCGTGGCTGCCGCGGCAGGGAGCACTCCGAGTGATCTGCGGCAGTCACTGATTTACTCATCAGGGGCAGACTCCTACCCGATCGTCAACTTCGAGTACCTCATGATTCAGGAGCAGCAGCCCAACAGCACCACCGCCCAGGCGCTCAGAACCTTCTTGAAGTGGGCAATCAGCTCCACGGGGGGGGCTAGCTCGGGCAACCTCTCCGCGGTTGACTTCGTGGCCCTGCCCACCGCAGTCATCGCCAAAGTTGAGGCGGCGATCAACAAGGTCACCGGCTGATCTGGCCAGGCCCGGATTGACCAATCGACCTTGATTCGCTCCAAACGAGGGGCCGGCGGCAACGCCGGCCCCGATTCGGTTCGCTTCGGCCACCGGCGGCTACAGGATCGCGACCTCACCCGCGGCGATCGGATCGCGCGGGCGATCACGCTCCTGGCGGCCCTGGTGCCGGCCGGGCTGCTGTTCTTCCTGGCGGGCGAGATCGTCAGCGCGGCAATTCCCGCTTTCATCTATAGCGGATGGGGCTTTTTTACCGGGCAGATCTTCACCTTCGGCAACTTGTATGCGACCACGCTTAGTCACCACCACGGGATCACAGCTCCCCACGCCGCGGCCTACGGCGCTCTGCCGTTCATTTTTGGAACTCTGGCCTCGTCCCTGATCGCCCTGGCGATCGCCTTGCCGGTGGCAGTAGGTGCCATGCTGGTCCTCACTGAGCGGCTGCCCTGGCGGGTTCGCAGCGGACTGTCGGTTTTCGTCGAGGTGCTGGCCGGCATCCCGAGCGTGGCCTACGGGTTCTGGGGGGTGCTGTTCTTCGGACCCTTTTTGGCGCAGAACATCTATCCGACACTCTCCCGGGTGCTCGGAATAATTCCCCCGTTTCGCGGCAGCGTGGGCGCCGGGGAGGGACTGCTGACCACCTCGCTGGTGCTGGCCGTGATGATCGTTCCGATCATCGCGTCGACCACCCGCGAGCTGATGCGAACCGTCCCAATTCTGGCCAAAGAGGGGGCCATGGCCCTGGGGATGACCCCTTATGAAACCTTCAAGGTCGTGACCTTGCCCTATGTCCGGCGGGGAATCCTGGCTGCGGCCGTCTTGGGCTGGGCGCGTGCCTTGGGCGAAACCATGGCGGTACTGGTGATCAGCGGAGACCTCCTCAACCGCCTGCCCAGCAATATCTATGGGCCGTTCTCGACCTTGGCCGGCACGATTGTCGACCTCCTCGACTCCGCCCTCACCGACGCCACCGGGATGGGAGTGCATGCCTTGGCCGCGCTGGCGTGCGTGCTCCTGCTGATCACGGTGGCGACCAATCTGGTGGGCCGGCTGATCATCAGAAGCGCCGCCGGAGATTTGGTGCTGCCCATCGGTCGAGGTGTGTAGCCAGTGAGACGGGCCTTTCGAACCGGACGCGACCTCGCCTTTTGGTCGCTCTGTGGGCTGGCCCTGCTGATCGTGGTGGCCCCCGCTCTGGCGATCGTCGGTGGACTTCTCCAACTGGCTTGGCCGGCCTTGACACTTCATCTGTTCACCGCCACCACGGTGAACAATGGCCTCCAGAACGCCATTCTCGGGAGCCTGGTCCTGTGCCTTGGGGTGCTGATCGTGGCCGGACCGGTTGGGATCGCGGCGGGGATTTACCTGGCCGAATTTGCCCCACTCCGGGGGGGTTCGCTGCTCCGCCTCGGCTACGAGACCCTGGCCGGCATCCCGTCGATTGTGGTGGGATTCGTCGGCTACATCGTGCTCGCCCAGGCTCTCCACTGGGGTTTTTCGCTGCTGGCTGGGATCCTCGCCCTATCCACCCTTGTGTTGCCCTACGTGGTCAAAACCACTGAGGTAGCCCTGATTCAGGTGCCAACCACGCTCCGCGATGCCGGAGCGGCGCTGGGACTGTCCCGGCTGACAACCCTCCGGCGGGCGGTACTTCCTCCGGCTATCCCGGCGATCGCTTCGGGGTTGGTCGTCGCGCTGGCCATCTCGCTAGGGGAGACGGCCCCCCTGCTTTACACGGTCGGATTTACGGGCCAGAACCCGACCCTCAACCTCTTCCACAGTCCACTTGGCTATCTGACCTATGTCGTGTACCTCAACTCGACCCTTCCCACCAAGGCGGAACACGAAGTGGCCGGCGCCGCGGGCGTCGTCCTGATCGTGCTGCTGCTGATCCTGATCGGTATCGGCCGGGCCGTCGCCCGCTGGTCCGTGAGATATTCGTCGTCGATGCTCTCCTAGCTCGGTCCGGGGTGTCCGCTCCCCAGAGTCTGGAGGCAGGCGGGTCTTCGCGGCGGTTCCCTGGAGCAACGAAAGCGGTCTCTCATCTCAGCCGGGTGGGGCGCGGAAGCGGTCGCCATGGCCCAGGTCGACCGGAAAACCCCCGACCGCCCTTGGGACCGCTGCGGTCCCAAGGGCGCTCAGCCCGTTGGTGCCCTGCGCCGGGAGCCTCACCAGGGGCTCGGGGACAAACCAGCAACGCAGCCCGCAGCTCGCTCGACCGAATCCGCCACCTTTCCCTGGCCCGGGAAGATTTCGTCCGGCCGTTTTGGGTGTGCCACCTGTGGTTGGGTAGCCAAGACGCTGCCGTTGCCGCGGTCGGATCGCGGACTCGCGCACCCGACGACTCTTACCGGCACGCCCTTGCGAGGCCCTGCCCGTTTCATCTCGAACCCGGACCAGCCAGCGGCGCTGATTGGCTACCCCGCCGACTTCAGCTGGCCGCGGATCCAAATGCATACCCTGTCCGGGCGGTCGTCAATTGCCCTCCAAGGACGATCCCGCGGCGCTGGCCGCCGCTGAAGGTGGACGCGGCCTAATCCGATCAGCCGGCGGAGCGATGGGCGACCTCCCCGAAGCGAAGGCGGCTGGAACCTCTCCGCCCCAAGGTGATGGGCACCTTCCTCGACCGCTGGTGCCGGGTGCGGTTCCCTGCGGGGACTCTCCCGTGAGGTTAGGGCGATTCCGCTAGGGGATCGGGTCATGATGGCGTTGGCCGAGTGCCAGGAGGGCGCCGCCCAGCAAAAGGGCCACCGATAACCCGAGTCCGTCGGACAGCCCGGCTGGTCCATCCGACACCCTGCCCGCCACCAGGGGGCCGATGCACTGGCCCAGGGCGAAAGCGACGGTAAGCGCGGCGATCGCCGGGGTCCAGTGCTTGGGCTGCAGGGAGCGGCGGGCCACCACCGTGACGGCGGTCACCACGGCGAGGAATGATCCTCCAAAGAGCACGGCGGAACCCATCGCCGCCGCCGGTGAGCGAGACAGGAGGGGTAGCAGAGCCCCTGTGCTGACCACCGCCAACACCAGGCTGGGGCCGCGACCACCCCGGAGCGCGGCGATCGGGTAGGCCCAGGCGAAAGCCCCCCCGATCGATGCTGTGCCGAGCAGGACCCAGAAGACGGTGACTTCGCCCGGTCCGGCTCCCTGGCTCTTCAGGAACGCGACGATGAAGGTCATGTAGGCGATGTAGCCCGCTCCGAATAGGCCGTAGCCGATGAGCATTGTCCCGAGGCGACGAGCGGGCCAGCCCTTCTCGGTAGCACCCGAAACGGGCGGCTCCCGGCTGGCGCGAGCCGCGGGCGCGGCGAAGACGAAACCGACCGCGCCAAGAACGCCGAGGAGGAACCAGCCCCAGCGCCAGCCGACTGCGGCTGGGGCGGCCGCCAGAAGCGGCGGGATCGCGAGGCCCGACACGACTATCCCCGCCCCACCGCCGGCAAAATAGATCCCGAGCAGCGACGCCACCCGAGGCGCAGAAATGGACCCGGCGCCCTCGGCCACCAGACCGGCACCGGTGATGAAGCAGATCGCGCCCGAGACTCCGCTGAGCGCTCGGACGGCGGCCAGGGCAATGACGTTATCCGTCGCACCGGTGGCCGCGAGCGAGACCACGGTCACCGCAAGACCGGTTACAAACGCCCGTCTGGCTCCGGTCCGCCGGGCGATTTGCGCTGCGAGCAACGCCCCGGCTAGGTAGCCCATCGCGTTGGCGGTATTGATGGCTCCGGCAGTGGTAAAGCTCCAGTTCAGCTCGGCACGCATCGAAGGGAGCAGGAGAGCGTAGGCGAAGCGAGCCAAGCCCAGTGCCACCGCGGGGCCGAGCGCGAGCCGGACGGCAAGAGCAAGTCCTAGCCGGTGTGCCCGACCACTGGGGACGGCTTCCGGCGGGTCCGAAGGGTCAGTCTGGTTCATCGGCGCCCTGGCCCAGGCGCCTCGCGCTGGATCGCGGTCGGATGAGCGTCGGCGGGGGCGGAGATCGTGATGCCTACGGCGCGGAGCATCAGCCGACCACTTGGACCCGTTGGTCCGGGTTGCTCGGGTAGGGCCGGGGCAAGCCTTCGCTCTCCAAGTTGGCCATTGGTGCCTTGAAGGGTCCTCTCTGCCTTGGGCGCCGATCGGAGCTCATGCACCCCAGCCAGCACGACCTTCCCCTTCCAGTCGCTATCTCCCGGCTGGTGGCCCGGGTCAGCCAGGCTCGGGCCCAGCAGGGAACCCGCGGGCGGGTGCGGCAGGCCCGATACCGCGGAAAGGCAGCCGTGAGGCTCTGGGCCGAACCTAGGGGCGAACACTGGAAACTGGAACCAACTGGGGTGGAGGGCACGGCGACCATTCCGGCGCGGTCAGGTCCCCTGCAACCCGAAGTAGGCCAGGCGCAGTGCATCATCCGCTTGCAGCTCCTCGGCTGTCCCCTCGAAGCGGCGACGGCCGCCCTCGATCACGTAGATGCGCCGAGCGAGTGACAAGAACTTCATGTTTTGCTCAGCCACCAGCAGCGCCGGTCCCCCCGGTTGGACCACCCGCCCGAGGGCCTCCACCACGCTGCTCACATAGACCGGTGAGAGGCCGGCTGAGGGCTCATCCAACACCAGCAGGCGCGGCTCCGCGACGAGCGTCTTGGCCACCCCGACCATCTTGCGCTGGCCCCCACTCAGCTTCCACGCCGGGCCCCGGCGGGTGCGCGCCACCTCCGGGAAGAGGGCGCAGAGCTCTTCGATGCGCTGCCGCACGCGGCGCCGGGGCAGGCCGTACCCACCCATCAACAGGTTGTCCTCGACGGTGAGCTCGGGGAACACCCCGATCTCGCTCATATAGGCAATGCCCTGGCGTACCCGCTGGCTGGTGCGCATCCGCTCGATGGACCGGCCGAACAATGAGATCGATCCAGTTCGAGCGGGGAGGAGCCCCAGGACGGTGCGCAGCAGGGTCGACTTACCCGCGCCGTTGGGGCCCAGGACCACGACGGTCTCTCCGGCTGCGACCTCGAAACTGAAGTCCCAGAGGACTTGCATGGGGCCGTAGCCGGCTCCCAGGCCCGCCACGCTCAGGCAGGTCTCGGTCTGGTCAGCCACCACCGAGGAACACCTCCACCACGCGTGTGTCGTGCGCGGCCTCCTCCAGGGACCCGGCGAAGATCGGCTTGCCCGCATTCAAGACCACCACGCGGTCGGCCACCTGCCGGACGAACCCCATCAGGTGCTCCACGACCAGCAGGGCCCGGCCCTGGGCGGCGAGGGTGCGGACCAACTTGCCCGCCCAGTCCAGCTCTTCCATGCGCAGCCCGGCGGCGAACTCGTCCACCAGCAGGACATCTGGCCCGGTCGCCAGGGCGCGAGCCAGGTCCAGCTGCTTCTGCTCGGCGGAGTTGAGGCTGTCGGCGATCCGGTCCTCCTTACCCGCCAGACCCACCAGCTCCAGAACTTCCTCTCGACTCTGGTCCCGGGCACGACCGTGCCGCAGGGCCACGTCGACGTTCTCGCGCACGGTGAGCGGTCGGAAGGGTCGAGGGGATTGGAAGGTTCGGTTGAGGCCAATTTTTACCATCGCCTGCGGGGTCGCTCCGGTGGCGTTGCGGCCCATGACCTCGACCGTGCCGGCAGTCGGCCGGTATATCCCACTGACGACGTTGATCAAGGTGGTCTTCCCCGAGCCGTTCGGCCCGAGCAGCGCGACAACTTCTCCCCGGGCCAGTTCAAGGTCGATGCCGTCGAGGGCGGGGAGGCCGCCGAAGTGCCGCGTGAGTCCCGCGATCCGCAGGGCCGGGCTACTTGACACGAGACCGCCCACGCAGCCTGATGGAGAGGAGCCCATTGGGCAAGAAGAGCACGATCAAGACGATCAGCACGCCATAGATGAGCTGGAAGTATTGGGGCTGCGAGATCCCGATGGCGTTGTAGACCCCGAAAAGTACGATGGTCCCCAGCAGCGGTCCCAGCACCGTGCCGACCCCCCCAAACAGGGCGAATACGATCGCGAACACGCTGATCGAGAGGTCGAATACGGCTTCGGGATAGAAGACCGATACGGCCCATCCATAGATCGCCCCGGCGAGGCCCGCCAAGGTGGAGCTGATCAGCCAGGCGTAGGTTCTCGCCCGGACTACCTGCACCCCGGCCATGCGTGCGCTGAGCGGGTCGGCCCGGATCGCTCGCAGCGACATGCCGAAGTGGGAGCGGCGCACCCAGACGACGCAAAGTCCAGCCAACCCGACCAGTGCCACCGCGGCGATGTAGGCCGCACCCGAGTTGTAGACGGAGGACAGGTTGACCCCGTAGGGCCCGTTGGTCACGGCCGAGACCTGGGGGTTGGAGATCAGGTAATAGAGCGCCTCGGCGGCGGCCAGTGAGGCGATCGCAAAGTAGGCCCCCGACAGGCGCAGAAGGGGCGACAGCAGGGCCCCGAGCAGAACTCCGGCGACCCCTCCCAGGAGCACTGCCAAGGCCGCCGGCACGTGCAGGAAGATGACGCTGAGCGCGGTTCCGTAGGCGCCCGCGCCGAAGAATCCCACATAGCCGAAGGGCAGGTAACCGGTGAAGCCGAAGATGATGTTGATGCCCTGGGCAAGGACCACGTAGAGCATCATGGTTAGCAGCAGCAGCTGGTTGTTGTAGAAGAACTGGGCGATGAAGAAGCCAATTGGTGGCACCAGTACCAGGAGCCCGTCGGAGACCATCTGCCGTGGGGGTCGGCCGGCGAGCCAGGGGGTGCGCACCCACAGGTGATGGAAGGCTTTGGTCGCCCTAGACACTCCGCACCGTCCGTCCCAGCAGTCCGGTCGGTCGGACCAACATGATCAGCAGCAAGATCGCGAATGGTGCGAACCCGGACCAGCCGGGCGCGTACGTCTGGGTGAACATCAATGCCAGTCCGAACACGATGCCGCCGGCGAAGGTACCCAGCGGGCTGCCCAGAGCGCCGATCACGATCACCGCGAAGGCGGTGACAGTCAGGCCCACTCCCTCGCTGGGGCTGGTGCCTCCGATCATGAAAATGCTCAGCACCCCGGCGACCGCGGCCAGGGCCACTCCCAACCCAAAGGTGAGGGCCGAGATGCGGTCGGGGTCCACGCCTACCGCGCGCGCCTCATCTAGGTTGGACATCACCGCCCGGGTGGCGCGACCCAATCCGGTGTGATACAGGTATCCGTAGAGCAGTCCCAAGGCCGCCAGACCGACCCCGGCGCTAATGATCCAAGCCGTGGGCACTCCCTGGCCCGCGATGCTGATCGGGCGGGATCCAAACACCGGGGACCCGATCGCGGCTTCGTTGTTCCCGAAGGCGATCACCGCGATGGCCTCGATCACCTGGGACACCCCGAAGAACATGACCAAGGACATCATCTCGGGGTCATCGCTGCCGCGTAACCTCTTACCCAGCAGGTAATAGGTGGCGTAGCCGACGGCTAGCGAAGGGGGTATCACCAGCAGCAGCGTGACCAGCGGGTTCACCCGGAAATGGTCGAACAGCAGTACTGCCGCGAATCCCCCTAACATGATCAGGTCCCCGTGGGCGAGATCGACCAGCCTCATCACCCCGAAGATCAGATTGAGGCCCAGCGCCGCCAGGCCGTAGAAGAGCCCGAAGAGGACGCCCGCGATCAGCGCAAAAAGCCAGAGCACCTGCTACGTCCTCCGCGTGTCATCGGCTGGTGGAGAGACCTACGCCGGTGGCCGTAACAATCGGCCACCGGCGCGGTCAGGGCTCAGTCGGCGATGGATAAGCGGGTCAGGGCGCGGGGTAAACCGCCACGTGGTCCGCGTTGGCCGTGGGGTAGACGATCTTGATGACGTTGGTGCTTCCGCTCGGCAGGAACTGTGCCAGCGGCAGCAGCTCGCCTACCTGCCCACCTTCGGAGTTCAGCTTGAACGCTCCGTCGAGGGTGTTGAAGTGTCCGCTCAGTCCGAACAGCGCAGATCGCATTCCGAGCTGGGTGAACTTGCTCGCGTGATCCAGGGCCGCCTGGATGATCAGTCCCGTGTTGTAGCCGGCAACGTTCTCGAAGCTCACATTGGCGATTTTCCCGTGAGCGAACTTGGAGATGAAGGCGTTGATGCCCAGTCCCTCGCTCACCTTGTTGTACTTGATGAATGGGGGGACGCCGTAGGTGAAGGTGTAGGAAAGCCCAGCCTTGCCCACCGCGTTCTCGATCAGGGTGAACTGCTGGCCCGGGAACGCGGTCGTGACCATCGGAAAGTGGTAGCCGCCCTGCTGCACCGCCTGCAGGAAGGGAATGTCATTGGCCGCATAGCCAAGCTCAATCACCGCCTGGGGGCTGGTCGCCGCGATGTCGTGCAGCAGCGTTCCGTAAGCGGTGGTGGTGGTGGGCACCGATTGGTAGTACACCGGAGTGACCCCACCCTTCGCCAGGACCGACTTGACCGTTTCCGCCTGAGTGGCATCGAAGTCATTGGCGCCGTAAAGGATGGCCACCTTGGTGATCTTCTTGGAAAGAATGAAATGGGCCAGGGGAGCGGGCCATATCGCAGAGAGCGGTAGGTCACAAAGCACGATGTACTTGTCCCCCGGGGTGAACAGGGGGGCTCCGGTAGCGGTCTGGTCGAAGAGCAGCATCTTGTGCTCTTCCGCGATTGTCACCGCGGGCAGAGTCAGTACCGAGCCGAAGTCAGGAACAAAAATGTTGATGTTGTCCTGGGTAACCAGCTGCTCGTACTCGGTGGTCGCCGTCGTGGTCGAGCTCTGGTCATTGAGGGCCACCAGCTTGATCCGGATCTTCTTCTTGAAGGCCTTCACGTACACGCCCCCGGCGGCGTTCTCCTCATGGATCCAGAACTTAAGACCTTGGTACTCCGGCAGGGAAGAGTCGGCGAACGACCCCGAACCCGAGTACACCGTCCCGATCACGATGTCCTTGGGGACGGCCTTTGCTACCGTGATCGCGCTCGTGACCGCGCCGCACGCGGCTAGTACCGTCGCCAAGAGAGCGCCTAGGGCCACGAGTACGACGGTGCGAGCTTTGGAGCCGATCATCTGCTCAATCCCTCCCTGGAGCCTAGTG
>Ga0307372_10002046_pt1 | contig 34086 bp, 30 predicted proteins | sample OX1MG_FD_202533 | JGI IMG/M metagenome (GOLD analysis project Ga0307372, IMG submission 202533) | Soil microbial communities from Risofladan, Vaasa, Finland - OX-1 | ecosystem: Environmental > Terrestrial > Soil > Coastal area > Acid sulfate soil | place: Finland: Risofladan, Vaasa | collected... | reverse complement strand
CGCTCCGATGGGAGCTGAGCCAGGTGTCGATCGGCCACGAACAGCCGGTGGCGGTGGGGATCGACCTTGGATGCCGTCAGGGCGAGGTGCTCTGCCTCACCGGCCCCAACGGCAGCGGAAAGTCAACCCTGCTGCGCACCGCGGCCGGGCTGCTCCGGCCGCTGTCCGGATCGGTGAGCCGACTCCCGGGACGGATCGCCTATCTACCTCAGGAGCCTGGCGGAGTGCTCCACCAGGCGACCCTGCTGGACGAGGTCCGCCAGACCTGCCGCTGGCTCAAGCTGGACTGCAGCCCGTGGCCTATCCTCGAGGATTTCCAGCTGACGCAGCTGGCAACCGCTGACCCCCGGGATCTCAGCACCGGCCAGCGCCAGCGGGCAGCCCTGGCCGCGGTCCTGGTCGGGGAGCCCGAGCTGGTCTTTCTCGACGAGCCAACCAGGGGCGCCGACCCGGCATCCCGCCAGCAGCTGCTCCAGGTGGTCGGCCGGCTGGCACGGGGCGGCTCGGCTGTACTGGTCGCCACCAGCGACACCGAGTTCGCTGGCCAGATCGGAGACAGCGTCCATGAGCTGGCCGGCGGCAGCCTGCGACGGCGGGCAGAGGTCGCGGCTTGATCCTCCTTCTCATCTCGGCTCTGGGAGTAGGGCTGTTCCTCTGGCCCTTCAGCGGGTTGGGGCTCCCCGCCGCCACCTCTGCGCTCGCCATCGGGCTGGCGGCGGCGGCCGGGCTGCTCTGCCTAGAGCTGGGCACCAGGCGGATGGACTCCCGCCAGCTGGCCTTGCTGGCCGCCCTGAGTGCCGCCGACGCCGGCCTCCGGGCCGCCCTGGTGACCGGAATCGGGGGTTTCAGCCCGATCTTCCTCCTGGTCCTGTGCGGCGGCTATGCCATGGGTCCCAGCTTCGGGTTCCTGCTAGGGGCCAGCTCCCTGCTGGTCTCGGCCCTGGTCACCGGGGGCATGGGCCCGTGGGTGCCCTACCAACTCTTCGCCCTCGGCTGGGTGGGCATGCTGGCCGGTGCAGTGGGCATGCTTCGTGGCGGCCGGCGCCCCAACCGGTCGGACGTGGCCCTGCTGGCCGCGGTGGGGACGGTGGCGGGCTTCGGCTTCGGCGCGGTCATGGACATCTGGAACTGGACCTTCTACTTCTCGTCGCCGCAGATCGGCTGGAGCCCCTCCCTGGCGCCCCTGACCGCACTGCTCCACTTTGGCAAGTACTACCTCCTCACCTCGCTGGGCTACGACGCCTTCCGGGCCGGCGGCAACGCCCTCATGGTGGCGGTCTTTGGGCTGCCGATTCTGGCGGCGCTGCATCGGCTCCGTCGGCGCTTCCACAGCCAGTGGCTTCCCCGGGAGCCAACCAGCGGATGGGCGCGGTGGCCGGCTTCGGCCTCAGCGCAGCCGCCTGACCACGTAGCTGCCGGCCATCTTGTCGTGCCAGCCCTGCTTGCGGCGGTCGACGCCGGCCCAGGCGAACCCCGCGAAGCAAGTGGCGGTGTTGACCAGATAGCCCACCAGTCGGACCAGGCTCCTCCTTAGCCCTAGGCGGCCCCCGTCCTCCTGGCGGACGACCCGGACCCCCGCCAGCCACATTCCCAGGGTCTGGCCGGTGCTGGCCCAGAGGGCGACGAAATAGGCCAGGGGCAGGATTCCCAGGAGAACCGTCGCCGGGGTGTTTTGGTTGGCCAGGCCGCGGAGACCCTGGGTCACCACGCCGAGCAAGGTCACGTCGATGAAAAGTCCACCCGCCCGGGGCCAGAAACCAGCGTATCCCAGTCCAGGGAAGGGGCCAGCTTTACGCAAGGACCTGAGGGCTTCCCAGGCTACGATCGGGCCCCGCGCCTGGCCAGGAAGATCCGCCATGAGCTGGCTCAGGTCGCCGTTGGTCCTGGCCTGGTAGGCCAGACTGGTGCGCTCGCTCAGCTCATCGGAACTGATTCGACCCTGGGTGTGGTGCTCGGCCAGCTCGGTGACCGCCTGCTCCCGGTCCTGATCCGACGCTCGCAGCTGATTACGGCGAGGCCACGGCATCCAGCCTCCGGGCTGGGGAGGCACCTCAGGCGGCAGCTCCGGTGCACGGGGTGCCATCCGTGACTCAGTCGGCTCCGGCCGCAGAGGCAGGCTCGGCCGCAGCAAGGGTCGTCTCCCACTCGCGCCGGAGCAGACCCATGTAGATCAGGTCGGAGAGCCGGCCGTCTCGATGAACCCGCTCGCGCAGGCGCCCTTCCTCCTGGAATCCCAGCCCGCGGTAAAGGTTTATGGCGGCACGGTTGTCGGCGATCACATCAAGACTCAACCGGTGCAGTCCCAGCTCGTAAAACGCATACCGCAGCATGAGAGCCATGGCCTCCTTTCCGTAACCATGGCCGCGATCAGCGGGATCGCCAATTCCCGCCGCCACCCATCCGTGGTGGTTGTGCCACTCGATTCCGAAGAGTGCCACGAACCCGATCAGCCGGTCGTCCTGGAGGGTACGGACGCGGAACTCGATCACTTCCGATGGCGACTCTGCCCCCTGGTCGCGCTCGCGAAAGTACTCGGCGGAAAGTGGGCGCGGGGCCTCGGTGTCCGCCCAGCGCCGGTACTCTCCGTCCTCGCTCCAGCGAGAGAAGACGTCGGCATCCTCGGAGCGGGGAGCGGTCAAGCGGACCAAGTCTCCGTGAAAGAGTCTCTTGGATAGCAAGGCCGATTTGGGATCCTCAAGCAAAGGCAGCCTACCGGGCACCCCGCCGAGTATGGCAGACGCCGGTTGACGGTCCAATCTAGACGGGCCGGGGGTCCGGTCATGGATCGCAACCTCACCACGCGGGTTTTGGACCGGGAGCTGGCATATTGCCCGCTCCGCGCCGACAAGGCACAGGGACCTAGCTGCGATTCTTGTTCCCCCGGCGTCCATCTTGTCTGGATACGCACACCCGCCGAGTTCGGCTCCTCCTCTCAAAATCGCCGCAGAGGGTAAAATCCGAAGGCGCGCTAGCCCGCATGGCTCAATTGGTTAGAGCAGGGGACTCTTAATCCCAAGGTTGCAGGTTCGAGTCCTGCTGCGGGCACACCTTGATTCGAATATGAAAATGGGTCTAGGATGGCCCTATGAGCAACCCGGAAGTGGCCCCGTCCACAACAGTTAGTCCAACAGTTGGATTCGGTCGGGCCAACTTCGAGCCTCGAAAGCGGCGTGGACGACGGGGTAACCGCCAAGGCTGCGTAGCACAGCGCAAGGACGGCACGTGGTACGGCTACGTGAGTCTCGACCGGGGTCGGCGCAAATGGTTCACAGGTCAGACCCGTGCCGAAGTTGCCGCGAGAGTCGCCCACGGCGTCAGGGCCACCGAGGAGGGGGTCCCGATTCCGCCGGAACGCGGAACGGTGGGTCAGTTCGTCCAGGAATGGCTGGAAGGCACCGTCAGGACCAGGGTCCGACCAGCGACGTACACCAGCTACGCGGATCTGGTCCGGCTCCACATCGAGCCAGCGCTCGGAAAGGTCAGGCTGAGCAAGCTCACGCTGGACCAGGTCCAAAGGATGCTCAACCAGAAGCTCACGACGGGCCTCTCCCCACGCCGAGTTGACTACATCAGGGCGGTGCTCCGCAGCGCGCTGAACCAGGCCCTCCGCTGGGGAATGGTGAGCCGCAATGTGGCCGCCCTTGCCCAGAGCCCGAGGGTCCCAAAGCGGGAGGTTCAGCCCCTGACTCCCGACCAGGCCAAAGTTCTCCTTGACACTGTCAAAGGCGACCGGCTCGAAGCCCTGTACTCGGTGGCCCTCGCTCTCGGCATGCGTCAAGGGGAGATTCTGGGCCTGAGTTGGGACAACGTCGACTTTGAGGAGGGAATCATCCGCATATGCCAGTCTCTCCAGCGGGGCGGCGACGGCTTCACCTTGGTGGAGCCGAAGAGCGACCGGAGCCGCCGACTTCTCGGCCCGCTCCCCCCGGAGTTGCTCAACACTCTACGAGCCCATCGAACTCGCCAAGCTGAGGAGATGTTAGCGAGTTCCCGGTGGGACGACGAATGGGGGTTGGTGTTCACCACACGTACAGGTCGCCCCCTCCATTCGAGTGACGTGACCCACGCGTTTCAAGCTCACCTCGCCGCGGCTGATCTGCCGAAGAAGCGCTTCCACGATCTCCGGCACACCTGTGCCTCGTTCCTGCTCGCCCAGGGCGTGAGTCCCCGGGTGGTGATGGAGATACTCGGGCACTCGCAAGCGAGCCTCACCCTAAATACCTACTCTGACGTTCTCCCGGGCATCCAAGGCGAAGCCCTCGCCCGCTTGAATAACATCCTCCAGTGACCGTAACCTCCGCGGGAGCACGCGGCCCGAGCGAATCGAATCTCCGAGTTCCTGCTCCAGAGTCAGGCGCTCTGACTCATCACCGTCTTCCAAACTCGAAAGCAGAGCTTGACTTGATGGAATCGCTGCTCAAGGCCTTCTGACCGAGGATCGTTCAAGGAGCGTACGGTTCGGTGCCGAGAAGGGGACTAGCCTAATCTCAGTGACTGCCACTCAGTCCCGCTCGGTGGCTGTCGGCGGTCTTAAAAACCGCAGTCTTAACGGACGTGTGGGTTCGACTCCCACCCCCGGCACGCACGTTTTGAGATCAATTTGGGCTTGCGGTCCACCCTGCGGCGCAGAGGCGGCGACGGATTGAAAGCCAAGTTGAAAGCCACACGCTCACTTACCACTGACGGGTTACACTCCCGGTGGGTGCGGCCCTCGAGGCTGCTCAAGGTGGGGTGCTAGTGATGGCGAGCTGGTGGAGCAGGCTCCTGGCTCGCGGGGGAACTCGGCCAACAACTCACCCGCCAGCCCTCTGGCCCTACCTGCCCCGCATGGCGGAGGGGGGCACCGGCCAGGCCAAATGAAGACGCCGCCCTGTCTCGATGAGCACGGGGCGGCGACCACGGAAGTAATGCCCTAGGCACACGACCGCGCTACACGATCCCACACAAGTCGGAGCCGAGTCGTCCTCAGTCACTTCCGCCTCCGGGCGCGACCATTCTCAGAGCCAGCCTAAAGGCCGGGTGGACCGAGCACTCGGCATCGTCACCGAGCGAGTCGTAGATCTCATCGAAGTCGTCTGACGGCTCGTACTGATAGGTCGCTTCCTGCCGAGGTCGGCTCGCGAAACCTAGGAATCCAATGTAGAACAGCAACTCGCACAGCGGCCGCACCTGTTCGAGGTGGCTCAAGCGGTAAGCTCCGGCGGCCCAAATCCGCTGACAAAGGGGTGTAAGCCACGCCGTACCCTGGAATGGGGCGGCCTCGCTACTGGGCGCGAACTCACTGAGCAGTAAGGCGGCGTTTTCGCTCACGTCATAAAGCGTGGCCACGTCGAAAGACCAAGGCCTGCCGCGAAAAAGTTCAAAGACGCGGTCGATGTCGTAATAGGGATCCTTCCACTCATCGCGCAGCGCCTCCAAGCGATTCCTGGAGTAAGCTGGTTCCACCGCCTTGATCAGGTTCCATGTAATGCGCGGACGTTCCGTCGCGCACAGGTCGAGGCAGTCATTTAGGTATTGGATGACGTCGCGAGGACGCATCAACGTCCGGTTCAAAATGTATCTGAACGGCTGTATCCCGTGCTGCGAGCTGCCGGGCAGTAGGTTCCCTAGTGAAAGCGTCGCGGGTAGATGAAGTCTCTGGCTCTCAGCGGCAAGCCGTAGATTCACCAAGTCCTCTAAATCGCGATGCGTCCAATGGAGAATCATTGCGGTGGATCGCAGTTTCTCCTCTTGGCCACCTCGCGCTTCACGTCCGACTTCGAGTTGCTCAAAAACGTTTGTGCGCAGCGCGATCAAGATCTTGAGGTGCCTGGTGGGCTGCATCTCCAGCGCGACCTGCAGCAGACATTTGATCAAGACGTTGGCAAGGCTGTCTTCAACCCACGTGAGATCTAGGTCATCAACTACAAGGTAGGTGAAATGCTGTTCCGACTCCAGGGTGGACTCAGCAAGTTCCGTCACGAGTGCTCTGAGCTGAAATACTACCTGGTCATTCACTACACGTTGGAATTTCTCGCGTAATTGGACACGGGTCTCGGAAGTCGTCGTGCGCTCCCCGTGACCGCCGAGACTGATCGGAAGCCCCGGGGCGTTGAGTCCCGCCTCGGCCCCGATACTCTCAACCAACGTGTCGATCTGCTCGTGGGTCAGCTCCTCAAGATCGGTCCAAAAGTCGGCTTCCAGCTTGTCAATTGATGCCAGGCGCTTCGCCGCCTTGGGGTTGGCCGCCTGGTCCCGTCGTAGGCGGGCGAACAACGATCGCTTCACTTCTTCGGTGGGATGTTGGTACGTGTGCCGCACCACTTGGCAGAGAATAAGATGCCGCCAAAGTTCGTGAAAGAACGGCTCCAAGTGGACACCCAGGTCGAGGAGCATCCTGATCGCGTTCTTGTTGGTGATGTACCTAAATGCCAGCTCGCTCGGTCTTATCCGCGTGACCTTCTCTGGCTCGTCCTCCTCCAGCTGTCGCAGTAAGGCGGACTTTCCGCTGCCAGTTCGCCCGATTACAAACAATTTGTAATCAGTTGGAGAATCAACCGCGGAGTATGCCCTGCTATGGAAAAATGCGGCTGTTAGGAGAGGGTCTCCTTCCGCGTTTGGACCGCCAATCGATAACCGCTGCGGCGGTCGTCTGCGGAGAGCTGCTCTACGAGCCATCTGGCAACCCGATGTTAGGCCGACTGAGCCACCGGGAGCAGCGTCGCTGCCACCATCGATACGAACGGTCCTGCCACCCTAATGCTTCGGCACCCCCGGACGGTGATCTCAGCGCGGGTTTCCATTACCGTGGTCATGGTTTCACCTCCCTAGGGTGAGCGAAGCATACTCCGGAGGTCGCTGCACCGCGCTTGCCGTGCAACCCCGCGTTCAGGCTGTGACAGCGTGTCGCCGTCTCGCTCTGGCCCGAACGCGTTTGGATCATCATGCGCCGAGCTTAGGGCCAACACCTGAGAGGAATCTGTGCCGCTGTGCGATCCATGGCGGCGCGGAGAGGGTGCCCAGCGACTCCCATAAGGGCCTTCAGGGTTGAGCTGGACGCCTTGGCCACCCTGGCTGGCCGCTCCTGGTCCCCTGCGGCTGTCGCTGACCTAGCGGCTAGGCGGCCCGGCTCCTGCTGGCAAGCCCGATCGCGATCCCCACCACCATCAGCCCGATGCCCAGGGCAATCCGCGCCCCGCCGTCCTTGGGATCGCCAGCCCAAGGAATGAGGCACCCTCCCATACTCTCGGCGAGAGACGCCTAGCCCGCGGAGGGGACCCATCGAACGTGGCCACCAGGGCGCTATGGTTAGTTCGATGGCAGGTAACAAGGCGCTGAGCCTTCGCAGCGGGTCACCGCAGGACGAGTTCTACACGCAGCTAACCGATATCGAGGCGGAGCTACGCCACTACAAGGACCAGTTCCGAGGCAAGGTCGTCCTCTGCAACTGCGACGACCCGTATGAGAGCAACTTCTTCAAGTACTTCGCCATGAACTTCAACCACCTGGGGCTAAAGAAGCTCATCACCACAAGCTATAGCGGAAGTCCAATCACCGGCGAACAGCTCTCTCTGCTCGACATGAAAGGGGTGCCCGAAGACGCGCCGGAAAAGTCAGCCTACTGGGTCGAGATCACCGAGGTGCTCGACGCCAACAACGACGGAGCCATCGACCTGTCCGATGTCGAATACCTGCTGAAAACCGACTGCAACGCCCGCGGCCTCATGACCGGTAACGGCGACTTCCGCTCCGCCGAATGCATGGCGTTTTTGGAGGAGGCGGACATCGTCGTCACCAACCCACCGTTCTCTCTCTTTCGCGAGTACCTAACCCAGCTCGCCGAATTCGGGAAGAAGTTCCTCATCCTGGGAGACCAGAACGCCATCACTTAAAAGGAGGTCATGGCACAAGTCATGGCCGACAACCTCTGGTTCGGTTACGAGAACGGCGGGACCAAGTGGTTCAGGGTGCCCGACGGCTACGACATAACGACCGAGTCGAGGAAGAAGGTTATAGACGGCATCAAGTACTTCAGCATGGGCCGCATCTACTGGTACACCAACCTCGACACCACGAAGCGCCATGACTTCATCACGCTTTACAAGAACTACACACCCGAAGAGTACCCCACCTACACTAACTACCCGGCTATCGAGGTCTCCAAGGTCTCGGACATCCCGATGGCCTACGACGGCGCCATGGGTGTCCCGATCACCTTCCTGGAGAAGTACAACCCCGAGCAGTTCGAGATCCTGGGGAGCAGCCGGTTGCTCGCTAAGCCAATGTCGAACTACGCGGACCAAGGGACTTACATGCAGGGCGGGCCGCGCTTCTATGTGCCGGAGGGCGACGGAAAATACCGTCGGCAGTACGACCGGATCGTCATCCGCCGGATTAGGGTACCGCAGTGAAGATCGAGCTCCACGAGATCAAGGTCCGCGACGTGGTGGACGGCTACGCCGACAGTGCCGAGGAGGGCGTCGTCGCCTATGGCGGCAAACTCGACATTCGACCCAAGTACCAGCGCGAGTTCGTCTACGACGCCAAGAAGCGTGACGCGGTCATAGACACCATCCGCAAAAGCTTCCCGCTCAACGTCATGTACTGGGTCGTCAATGACCAAGGCACCTACGAGGTGATGGACGGACAGCAGCGCACCATCTCGTTCTGCCAATACGTGAGCGGCGACTTCTCCATCCCTGTTGGTGGGTACCCGATGGCGTTCGACAATCTACAGAAAACGCAACAGGACCAGATCCTGAACTACACGCTCATGGTTTACTTCTGCTCGGGGAGTGACACCGAGAAGCTCGACTGGTTCCGGATCATCAACATCGCCGGGGAGCGGCTCGCCGCCCAGGAACTGCGCAACGCCGTCTACACCGGGCCGTGGCTCAGCAACGCCAAGACGGTCTTCTCCAAGACGGGCTGTGCTGCCTACGGACTCGCCAGTAAGTATGTTCAGGGCTCGCCGATTCGTCAGGACTACCTCGAAACCGCCATCTCGTGGAAGTCCGGAGGCGAGATCGAGCAGTACATGTCGGATCACCAGCACGATCCGAACGCCAACGAACTATGGACCTTCTTCCAGGCCGTCATCTCTTGGGTGCAGCTAACGTTCACCACGTACCGCAAGGAGATGAAGGGTCTCGACTGGGGCGGGCTGTATATCCAGTTCAAGGACGGCCTGTACGACACCACCGAGCTGGAGGACAAGATCAAAGCGTTGATGGTCGACGACGACGTGACCAGCAAGAAGGGCATCTACGCCTACGTCCTTAGCCACGACGAGAAGCACCTCAGCATCCGCACATTCACCGAAGCCCAGCGGCGCGAGGCATTCGAACGCCAGAGCGGCATCTGCCCCAGGTGCGCCCAGCACTTCGAGATCAGTGGGATGGAAGCCGACCACGTCACCCCGTGGTCGAAGGGCGGCATGACCATCGCCAGCAATTGCGTAATGCTGTGCCTTGAGGACAACCGTCGGAAAGGGGCGGTTTAGCGGCTTTCGGCCGCCTCCTCCGGCGTCACGGGCGGCCCGTAGGTCTTGTCCTGCCACGCGATGTAGGCGTCCGCGGCGCTGTGGCTGCCGCGGTCACCCCACCAGAGCGCCAAAACCAGGGCGCTGACAAGGTCGTCGTGATAGCCCGCCCTGGCGCCATACGATCGATGGCCCGTCCGCAGAGACAGCTCCTCGTCCAAGGCTCCCAGCTCCGCCAGCAGGTCTTCCAGCAGGGGCAGGTCGGGCACCACTTCCCAGCGCTTGCCCTGCTTGACGAGAGTCATCGACTTCACTAGATCGACCTTTGGCACCCGGTGAACGTTGTATTCAGGCTGGGTCTCGTTCTGACCCGAGGTAAAGAACACCACCTTCCTGGTGATGGTGGGCATCCGCCTGCCCAACATTTCCCAGACGCCCTTTCCTACTCCCGTGCAGTCAACGACGAGGGTCACCTCACCGCTCGCCCGGACGGGAGGGCCGAGGCCTGGCCTGGCGAGCCCGGTAGCGGGCCACCTCGGCCGGGTGGGCGCCGCGGCGCCAGCCGGACACGGTGCCGGAAGGGTGCGGGAGGTCGCCAAATTCGGGTACAGCCCCACACTACCCTCCCAGCCCAGTCCCACTGGGAGCACTTCACGCCCCACCGCAGTCCTACCGGTCCACCCGCGCCGGCGGACAGCGCGGGGGAACGAATCGAGATCGGTCTCACGCGACGCCGAACTCAGACCAGTGCCATAGGTCGCCCCCGGGCAGGAGCTAGGCCCAACCCCCCACCCAGGCTGCCCGGCGCCTCCTCAGGACAGCTCACCGCCGGCGCCGTGAGGGCTCGAAGCGGACCCGGACTCAGAGCGCCTGCCGGCGCGCCGACCTCAGGAGCGGAAGGGGCCTGCCCGGCTCCTGTAGTCGGCAATGAGGGCGGGCCGGACCTCACCCCAGACGAGACCGGGCACGGTCACCGACGGGACAGACGCGACCGTGCAGCGTGTGGAATCGGCTCAGCGAGCGGAGCGTCCCAAGCGCGCCCTCCCACGTCGCCGCCTGTCATAGAGCCGCCGAGACGCGCTCAGCGAGGTCCCGGCGCATGGTCCAAGCCACGACTACGCCTCCTTCCCCGTATTGACTGTCGAGGCTTGCACCGAAGTGCTTCGCGCGGAGCCGCTTGACTGCGGGGGTGACTCCGCCGATCCACCGTCCGTTGATGCCGGGGCGATTCACTTTGTCCTTGAAACCCTCTGAAGTCGGCACGCGCCCAGATGCAGTCTCGCAGATGATGTACGAAGCTAGCGATTTAGTGTACTCACCCGCCGCGCCATCCAGATCGGCCACGAAGGCCGCGACCGCGTGGTCGTCGGGGTCCAGTACTAAGTCGGGAGCGCCTGCGCCCTCTTCCAACCCCCCCCAGAGCTTCCAGGCAGCGGCTCCGAAGCCCGGCGAGCGACGGCGCCTCGATCGTCATCGAATACCGAATCGTCCCCTTCAATCCTCCTAGCGGAGGCCGACGAGGCCTCCAATGCGCTGCATTGGAGCATTTAGAGCCGCGGACCGCGCTGGCCGCCGGAAACCGAGGCCGCCCTCGCACTCGGTTTGGTCGTAGCCATCACGTCCGGCGGACTGGTCCGGTGTGATATGTGTGGCGGTGCCTACCGAGCGCCACGCCTCCCCAGAAACACCCGCCGCAAGTATCGTCTCGAACGACACTACTGTTCATCCCCCTGTCGAGCCGAGGGGGAGCGGCAGCGGCAGCTTGGCGCCTACCAGTCGGCCACCCACCCTGGACCAGTAACTCCGTAGACGCGTAGACGACCCGCTGAGTGCCGTAGAGGAGGGCTCGCGAAGGGTGAGGCTCAGGGAAGCGCGCTCCCAGTCTGCATAGGGCTAGCTTGCCGTTCAGCTCGGGCACTCCAGTGTGCTACTTCCCACGAGGCTCTGAGGCCGCTCAGTGCCTACCGCGGTCCTCCGGTGCCACCCGCTCCGACCATTCTGTGTTATAGGGAATGTCGTGAACTTGGGGTCGGGACCGCGCGAGCACGAGGAGAAGCGACCAAGTAGGTCAGCTCGCCACTTTGACGAGCCGCCAGGCACCGGCACAACCCGCCTACTCGATCTCGACAGCAGCAGCTTGCGGCATCGCGCCCGCAAGGCGATCCTCAGCAGCATTGTTTCTGGCGAGATTGGCGAAGACGAGATATACCCAGTCTCGTACTTCAGCTCCCGCCTCGGAGTCTCCGCGACGCCGATTAGGGAAGCACTGTTCGACCTCGCCGGAGACGGGCTGGTCGAGGTGGTCCGAAACCGCGGCTTCCGGGTGCCTCAGCTTACCGACCGCGACCTCGATGAACTCTACGAGCTCCGCATCATGCTCGAGGTTCCAGCCGTTCGGCGTTTGGCCAAAAGGCCTGGGGACTTGTCACTCGAAGAGCCGCGGGAACTAGCGCGCAAACTGGTCGCGCAGGCTGAGCATCGCCAGGTCGCCGAGTTCTTGTGGACAGACCGCACGTTCCACCTGAAGATCCTTGAGGCGCTAGGCAATCGCCAGTTGGTTGAGCTGGTGGCGCGACTCAGAGACCGCACGCGCCTCCGAGGAATCGCGGAGATGGCGACGTCAGGGGTTTTGGTGGAGACGGCCAAAGAGCACCTCCAGCTACTGGACGCCCTCGCGGCTCACGATCGCAATGCGGCGGAGGCGTGGATGCGCCATCACCTGCGGCATGTGCGTGGGTCCTGGGCAGGTCGGATAGAGTAGACCACGGCGACGGGGCCCGCGCGGGCCATGTGCTGACAGTGCGGGCGTCGCGTGGTAGGGTTGTGTTCAGAGAAGCAACGTAGGGCTCTGCCTTGGGTCCAGGATTGATTCACCGGGTCACCTAGGCCGGCGCCGAGACTGGCGCCAATCCGTCCAGAGGCGGCCGGGCTGGGCTCACCAAGCGATCAGGCTATTGCAAGCGCGTGGCAGTGTCAGTACGGCAGCCAGCTATAACCAGTGAGACGCATCCCTTCCTCGTCGCCGGGACAGTCGGTCTGGTGTCCGCCAGCTCGAGCCCAATGCGGTCCTGGAGCGTCTCGGCTCTCATCACTCAAAAAAGGAACTTGGAAAATACTCAATGGGAACCGACACCTTCGCTCCCACCCTGGGATTAACAAGTTGGCAGACGCCGACATCCCCAGCGATGCTCAGAAACATAGCCGCCTTTTCTCGAGGCCAGCCGTGCGCGCGCTCCACCAATCCAAGCATCGCACCTAACGCCATTTCTGCCGCCGCATCGAGACTGCGACCGTCACCTAGAGTAATGACCCGGCCCTGGGCGAGGACAATTGGGGTGGCTGACTGGAGGTTCCGAGCCTTGTGGCAGCGGAGCGTGACCTCACCGGCCACTTCAACCGCGGACAGACACACCTCTCCATCTCCTTGGCGCGCGTGCAGGTCGCCAGCAAACACGAGTGCCTCGTCAACGAAGACTGGGAGGTAAAGTGCCGCACCTGCTCCCAGCGCGTTGTTATCCATATTACCGCCATGCCGTCCGACGGTGCTGCTATTAGGGGGACCTTCGGCGACGCCAACACCCAGTTTCCCCACCATGGGATGAGTGGCAAGCCTAATCGACTCGTCGAACTGAACTGTCGCGTCAAGTATCGGAACTACGCGGTATGACGCCCGGAGCGGGGGCACGAACGCTCCGTAGCCAGGCATCGTGACAATCGCCCCCTTGTTAGCGATGGCGATGCTTATCACCTCAATCCGAATCATATCGCCGGCGTGGAGTCCGCGCACTGCTACTGGTCCCGTGACCGGTACTAGTAAGCTGTCAACCACGTGGGGGGGGAGCTCCGTGGGGCCTGTAGGTAGGCTGACGGTCTGAAGCGTAAAACTCTCGTCCTGACCCACTACAGCCGCCGGGGTCAGTGTTCCATCAAAATGGGAGTGGACATGCTCGGCAGTAACCTTGACGCGCTCGCTCATCTCTGCAAACCTCTTCCTGCGTCCTTACGCCATTCCTTGGAGCTGGCGTGCTCTGCCGGATCCGAGAGCCTCGGCTGCAACCACATCTGGCTCGCCCGCCCGACTTGGCAATGAATCTCGCAGCGCCAATGGGCTCGGAGGGCACCCAGCAAACCACCAGCGCAGACGATGTGCGCTCTCATGTAGCCCTCCGCAGTCGAAACCCAAATCTGTGGCATTGAGCCTCTCGCCATAATAGAGAGCCCGACCGGTAGGTCCAGCCAGCGGGGCTCGGTCACGGGTCCGCGGTGTAAGTGAATCCCAGATTGCGCTACGCCGCGCCGCCAGTAGTTTGGCCCAACGCTGAGATGTGCGGATGCTCCGACACCTTCGCGCTGAATTACCTCCTCCAGCCGTGACTGCAGCTGGACGGTCACTTGCGCCGCTTCGCTTCTCGCGACAGCAACGACGGCCACAGTCCCTCCACCCGAACCAACGAGCCCCCAGCCGACCGGATCGCGCACCTCGCGCGAGCTCGACTCCCGCTCGGAGCCAGCCTCGCAGCTGACTTAGTGGTGTGCGCCTCTCGGCCCACAGGCTCCGCGGGATCTCATATCGGCCCCAAGTTGACCTGATCACCTCCCATGTAGTATATCATACCGAACAGCGAACCGAAGAAGACGGCTACCTTGGAGCAGCCTTGCCTGCGGACCGGTCCACCTGGGGGAATTGCGGATGCCACGAATCCACACACGCGTCGCCGCTCTGATCGTGTCGGTCGTCGTACTAGCCACCGTGTTAGCAGCGTGTGCCACACGCGCACCGGCCAGAGCCATCATGGCTTCATCCAACCGGTCCACCGTGACGTTCGCAGACCAACCCGGGGTTATCCCCAACTATATCTTTCCGGTAACACCCGGCCAGTACTTCTATTTTGCTAACATGCAGCTCTTCCAGCAGCTGATATACAAGCCCCTCTACTGGTTCGGTTCAGGAACCAAACCGATCGTCAACTATCGCCTAAGTCTCGCATACCCTCCCGTTTTCAGCGCCAGTGATAGCCAAGTCACGATCACGCTGAAGAAATACCGCTGGTCTGACGGTACGCCCGTCACGACCCGAGACGTCCAATTCTTTATTGACCTCTTGGAGGCAAACAAGGCCAGCTATGGCGACTACACGCCAGGTTACTTTCCGGACAACATCAAGTCGATCCAGTGGACCTCTCCAAGCAAGTTCACGATATCGTTCACGCAGTCCTATAATCCCAGTTGGCTCCTAGACAGCGAGCTGAGTCAGATAACCCCACTTCCCCAGCAGACATGGGACAAGGCGTCGGCCACCTCGGCTGTCGGCAACTATGATTTCACTACCACCGGAGCGGTACAGGTCTGGAACTTTCTCAACGGCCAGTCCAGCACGACATCCACTTACGACACGAACCCGCTGTGGCAGGTGATGGACGGACCTTGGCGCATTGAGCCCAACACTGGATACGGCGCATCCACAGGCTATCTTGCCTTGGTTCCCAACGCCAAGTATTCTGGGCCAGACGTGGCGCACGTGTCGAAGATCGAGGAGCTACCGTTCACCTCAGACACCGCCGAATACAACGCCGTTCAGGCTGGCGAGGTCGACTATGGGTACATGCCGTACACGGACCTCGGTCAGATAGCTTCTATCAAGCGCCGTGGGTACCGCGTCGTGCCGTGGGAAGTGGCAGGCTGGAACTTTATGCCCCTCAACTTTCGAAACGCGCAGATCGGGGCCGCCTTCTCCCAACTGTACGTTAGGCAGGCGATACAAGACGTGATGAACCAGTCCCAGTGGGTCCGCGACATTCTCAAGGGATTCGGGTCAAGCGAAGCGGGTCCAATTCCAGCGGACGTTCCGAATCCCTACGCGGATACCCTCGAACACACAAACCTATTTCCCTTCAGTCTCAGCGCCGCAAAGAGGTTGCTCACGTCCCACGGATGGAAGGTCGTTCCTAGCGGGACGACGCAATGTATCGACCCTGGGTCTGGATCCAGACAGTGCGGTGCTGGAATCCCCAAGGGCGAGTCTCTAAAGTTCACGGTTCAATATGCCAGCGGTCTGGTGCCGCTGGCCGTCGAGATGCAGTCGTTCAAGTCCGCCGCGTCGGAGGCAGGCATCGTTGTGAGCCTTCGAGAAGCCCCTAGCGCAACTGTCCAAGGCAACTACTATGGGTGCACCTCTACCGGCGGGCCCGGCTGTTCTTGGCAAGCATTAACTTGGGCTGTGTCCGCGGCTTACGTCTACGACCCTGACTACTACCCGTCAGGGGAGATCTTCTACAAATCGAACGCCGCGTTCAACGGTGGCGGATACTCAAACCCAGAAGCAGATACGCTCATTGCGGCGACCTTGCGCCAAGCGGGCCTAGCCACCTTCGATCGCTACGAGAACTTCATCTCTCGGCAGCTACCGACTTTGTGGCTCCCAAACGGCCCCTACCAGATTTCGATCATTAAGGACACGCTTTCTCTTGGGGGCGCCCAGGGCGTATACGTAAACATCTACCCTCAGAACTGGGGTTGGAAACGCTAGGCGATGCCAAACCTCTAAGTTCACGTGGGCCTCTCTCCCAAACTTTAGCCAGTGCGCAGTTTGACTTCGATGAGCGGCGACCCACGCAACTCACTCCGCGAACACCCCGGGAGCTAAAGTGACAAGATGGCTCTCTGCAGCTGACGTGGCCGAGCTCCTCACACCCCGAGTAGCGTTGGCCGCCGTCGGGTCGGCGCTTGAGTGGTCCCGACTGGGTACCACGCAGGTGCCGAGTCGCGAGCGATTACAACATGACGGCACGGTTCTTCTTTCGATGCGAGCTTCCGGAGACGCCGGCATTGCGGAGAAAGTTCTCACAATGAGCGCCAACCAAGCCAATAGCGATCGCCCAACAATCCAAGGCGTGCTCCTGATCTTCGACGGTCGTAATGGTTCGCTACGCGGCGTGCTCGATGGAGGTTCTGTCACAGCAATACGTACTGCGGCGATCGCGTCGTGGGCTACGGCTCGGCTTGCTCCCCATGACGCATCACAGCTGCTCTTGGTCGGCGCCGGCGCTCAGGCTCGCTGGCAGGTCGAAGCCATCCTTTCGGTTCGCCCGATTCAGCGGGTAGCCGTTTGGAATCGCACAGAGGCCAGAGCGGTCGCTCTCGTGGCTGTTCTAGCGGAGCACCATCCCGATGTGGCGTTTGCGGTGGCCCGTGATCTGCACGGCGCCGCGCGCGCTGCTGATGTCATCACGCTGGTTACAGCCTCCCACGATCCGATTCTCGAGCTGAGCGACCTACCCGGGAGTTGTCACATCAATGCTATGGGGGCGCATGATCCACATGCTAGGGAGCTAGCGTCCGATATCATGGCGACGGCCGACGTTTATGCGGATACCGTAAAGGGATGCCTTGAGGAGGCCGGCGACGTGTTGATTCCCATCGCCGAAGGTCTACTGGAGCCGCAGCACGTTCAACCCCTCGCCGGTGCCGATACGCGCCACTCCGGACTCACGGTTATGAAGAGCGTTGGATCCGCGCTCTTCGATCTAGCGTGCGGCGCTGCTGTTTTGGACACCGTAGACCAGTGGGCAGTGGACAGCGGAGCCGGATTGAAGTTGGGGCTAGTACTGGACTCGTGAGCACGGAGCTTCCGGCTGCCGCTGACGTTGTCATCGTGGGGGGTGGCGTGATCGGTTGCGCACTCGCCTACTATCTTGCGCGCGAGGGACTTCGCCCGCTCGTGCTAGAACGCGACCGCCTCGGCTCGGGGTCGACAGGCCGGTGCGCAGGCGGAGTACGTCAGCAGTTTTCCACCGAGGTCAACGTGCGCCTGGGCCAGCGCAGCATCGCCATACTAAGAGACCTTCCAGTCGAGGCCGGCTTTGATCCGGCATATCGGCCGATTGGCTACCTACTCCTGTCAACGACCGATGCACGTAGCCAGGCTCTGAGAACAGAGGTGGCCCTCCAACGACGCCTCGGCGTAAATACCGAACTACTTGACAAGTGTGCGGCTGCCGAGCTCGTGCCTGGCATGTCAGTGGAAGATGTTGTTGCGGCAAGCTACTGCCGGTCAGACGGCCTCGCCGGGCCGAGCGAACTCACCATAGGCTACGCATCGGCCGCACGGCGCTTGGGGGCAGTGATTGTCGAAGACGCGGAAGTGACCGGGATCCAGACATTGCGCGAGTCGGTGGTCGGGATCGATTGTCGCGGTGGATCCGTGTCCTCCGAGTTGGTGGTGATTTGTGCGGGCCCGCAGGCCCATTCAGTGGGACGCATGGTCGGCGTAGACGTGCCCATCCGCCCGGTACGCCACCACGTGTGGGTCACCTCGTCATTCGAGGGCCAGCCCGGCAACATCCCGGTAACCGTCGATCTCGTCACTACGTTATACTTCCACCCAGAGGGTCCTGGTCTTATGGTGGGGATGAGCAACCCCTCCGAGCCCGAGGGTGAGAACCTGAGCGTTGACTGGTCCTCACTTCCGCCCCTGATCGAAGAGGCGACGCGGCGCCTTCCAGCCCTTGGTCAGGCGTCGGTCGTAACTGGATGGGCGGGACTCTATGAAATGACGCCCGATAACCAACCTTTGGTCGGACCGATAACGGATATACATGGACTGTGGCTAGCTTGTGGATTCAGCGGCCACGGCTTCATGATGGCGCCGGGAGTTGGCGAGAGCCTCGCTTGTGTTCTGCTTGGTGCGCCCCCGGTCGTCAACCTCTCTAGCTTTTCCCCAAGTCGGTTCCGCGAAGGCTGGATGGAAACCGAGACCGTAGTGATCTGAGACCGGCGCAGGGCCGCGCCGGAGCGGCGCACAGCAACTTGCCTACTAAGCATCTCTAGGGGTACCTGTGAATACCGTGATGTTAGCGGCCCCTCTTGCACAGCACCCGGCTTCTCGCCGGTACAGACTAAGAATCGTAGCAGGTGTCTGAATGCATGTACCAACCAAATGTGGCAACGGAGTCGTCCCACGCACAGCTCCTGCGTTCGCTACTGGGCAGCTCTAATCGGCCGTTCTAACGGACGGTCCGCCGGTCCACGGAATCAGTATGTCGAGAAGGGGAACATGTTGCTGGGCGCCGTACATGTCCGTTTCCCCGAACGAGCCTTGCACCCACGGCCTTCGTAGTGTGAACTTTATGGCTAGCCCAGGCTCGAACACAAAGGTCGACGTGATCGCTCCTTCCGGAAGCCCATATGCCCTGGCCACAGTTGCCGCTGTCAGCGCCGGGGACTTTGTGACAAAATCGAAGATATCCTTTCTCTCGAACAGGATGTCAAGGGTGAGGCGATACGGCTTCGCGTTTTTGCTACGTATCACCTTGGCAAGCTCGCGGAGCGGGTAGGACGGAACTTCGTGGGTGGTCTGTGAGGCCGGGGCCCGATCGATCACGGGTGAATGCTCTCCAGCTGGGTGCGGAACGGCTCAGCCGGATCGCTTAGGTGCAGCAGATGGTAGATCGAAAATTCGTAGACGGCACCCATGGCTATCTCGGACGGTGAGTAGGGAAACGCCAAGTTGCCAGCGTCGTTGAACTGCCCTGGGTAATCTACATGGAGAAGCGCACCTGACAGATGGTGGCATATCGCTTGTGACAATTCCTGGGATGCCGCCACAACTTCCATAACGAGACCAATCTCATGCGGCAACGCGTTGCGGACTGGCTCAAGCTCGCGCATGACGCCATCTCTCCCATAGATACGATAAAGAAGTTGATAGGTGCTCGCGTGAATACCCATCTCCTCGAAGTACGCCTCGGTACGTCGCCTCACTTCATCGAGTACGTAATTCAGCTCGTAAATCATCGATGGGCACCGAATTCCGGCAAGGCTGATCGTCCGATAGCCGGTTTGCGTTACTCCTTCCATCTTGACCGTATAGGCGCGGGTGGGGATCCAGGTGGTCCCATGTACTCTGACTGTATTTGGACTGAGTTGAGTCAGCGACGTCTCGCTAAGGTCGATCGCGCCGCCGGGGCCCGGTTGAAGAACAGGATCTTCACGCTCATATAGCGAGTGGGCGGCTACCGAAGTCACTGTGCATCGACGAGTTGCGCTTCCCGGGACCAAATCAAAATGGTCCTGGCGCAAGATGCCCACCATAACGTCCATCGCCTGAGGCTCACACGCGATCGCTCCACACTCAAGAATCTTGCCCATGTGCGTGGCGAGTCCTCTATCGAAGCCGCGCAGGATGGGATACGCTGCAAAGAGCGCGTCGTCGCAGGATCGCCCGGCGAGGATGACCTGCGCCCCCGACTGAAGGGCAGCAACGATGGGTTCCGGCCCCATCTGGGCGACAATGCGACGGCTACCTGCGACAGCGTCCGCCGTCAAAGCTACGTCGGACTCAAAGGTTATGACCTCCCCGAGCTTGAGCTTCTCTAGGACGTATTCCGCAGAGAGTTCTGAACTGATCGTCGCCAGATTGAAGGTCCAGCCCAATCGATCTGCAAGGTCGAGAACGATGTCCTTAGTCCAAGCGAGATGTGCGTCTGCCCCCGCACCTCCTGAGCTCCCTACAATCACGGGGACACCGAGCCTCAGAGCCGTGCCGATGATGATCTCCAGCTCGTGTTCGATCTCGATTTTGGACGTAAACGAAACGCCAGCGCCCAAGTAATATGGCCCTGGATCAGTAGAGCCTGCGTCCACCGCAATGACGCTCGGGGCATACTCGTCGGCGCAGCGGACGAAGTCAGCCATATTAAATCCATAGCCGAGCGTGCCCGTCGGCGCAAGGACGCACACCTCGTCTCGCTCGTCACCTAGCATCCACAACGCCCTCCCCCGTCGCAAAGTGGCAGCCTAGCTCCACATTATATATGATGGGGCATGGCCACCGCTGCTGCGGCTGCCCAAGAGGCCTGCCCCCGACTTCGTTCCATGCCGCGAATGCCGCAGCCGCGAGGTGGAACCAAGGACGGTCAGGCATCCGGGCGCCGCCACGTAGCCATCACGTCTGTCGAGACGGCTACATCAAAACGGTGCCGCATAAGCAGAAGGGACGCCGTATGCTGCTCCAGATCGTCGCTCGCCACACAATCTTCCACAACGACCACGTAGTAGTCGTTGAAGAGTGCATCGCGGGCTGTTGACTCAACGCATCCTTCTGTCGTGCACCCAGTGACGATCACGGTCTGAATCTCATTACTCCTCAGAACCAAATCGAGACTAGTGCCCCAGAATCCGCTAGAGCGATGTTTCCCTACAACTACATCTCCGGGCTTTGGACCCAGCGCAGGTACGAACTGCTGCCCCTTACTTCCTTCAATTGTATATCGAAGAGGTTGACCGGACCCCTCGCCGTTGGAACGGGCAAGCATATTGAACCGGATCTGTGCGGGCGAGTCGCTACGCCCTTCAAGCAGCGCTGACATCTGCAGATAGACGACGAGTATCCCAACCCCCCTCCCCGCTTCTAGGAGCGTCGACAGCTTAGGAATGATGGTTCTATACACTGAGATGTCGGCGCCCTGTAAATCGAGGGCGCCACCCGGCATGCAGAAGTCGTGCTGCATATCAACGACGATAAGCGCAGAGTGCGCCGGGCGAGCCAACTCCTCAAGGGTGGTGTACACGTGCTTGCCATCAACCTCAATCACAGTCTGATTATAGTGGCTCGCCTCTACTGGTAGGGTCGCCGCGAGCGCGCGCGTATCGCACGTTTGGGTGATGACCTGCGACCGGCATCTGTGGGACAGTGTGGAAGACTACGACATGCCTGGGAGCATTGAAAGACAACTCGCGCCGGTCATCGCAGGTTCGACCTCTTCCGGGTATCGTCCCGCCATGGGTCTTCCGACGCCTCTGGGTCCCGGCAAGCTCCAGACGCACTCCTCGACCTCGATGGCGGTGGGCTATTGGCTAGTGGTCCCGCTTCCCGCTCGCCCCAACCCAGACGGCGGCTTCAGCCCCGTTCCGGCTACAACGCTACTCACAACAGTTCCTCTAGACTGCAACAGTTTGTTGTCTAGAACTTGGACAACTTTGGAATACGGGTGACGGCGGTTGAGATCGATGCCCACCGGACTCTTAGTCCCAAGGTTGCAGGTTCGAGTCCTGCTGCGGGCACCACTTGTTGAGGGATTTAGCGGGGAGCCCCGAGTTAGCACACTTTGCTCAACACCCCGCTCTTTGGACTGGGCGGCGCAGTGGGCTCCTCCGGGCGATCCGGCGGTCTCGCCGGCCGCGGAGTTAGACTAGCGAGGTTGCCTCACCGTCGAGGGCCGGGGGATACTTCGTGCCAACGGACGAATCTGATGTCCCCGATCGCGGCTCGGGCCGCCAGCCCTCAGCCGGGTCGGCGACTGCGCACGTCGCAGAGGCCTTGACCTCGAGAAGCTTGTCCTCGGAAGCCGTCGGTAGTGACATTGGGGGCAGCCAATTGCAGCCCCGAACTCACCACCTTCTACCGCATGGGGACGGGTCCGTCTCTGCGGTATCGGGCTGCGAACGTGGTCTGTCCCGAGGGTCTTTCATTTGCCACGATACCCGCCGCGTGACTAACCAGGAGCTAGGACGGGCACGGAGTTTGCTCTCAACGGACGCGACGTCCGAGCTAGAAGACGGCGGCTGACTCACGTCGGCATGGACGCCGAATAGCGTGCCGCCCAGCGGCCAACCAGACGCCCGACCCCGATCAAGAAGAGGAGCAAGAAGATCAAGACCACCCCGGCTGCTCCGGCCACTTCATGCTCCAGGCGAGTCGGCAGGGTTGCGTTCAAATACACCACGTAAGTCAAATAACCGAGCGGGTGCTGGAACAGGTTGAAGGTGGGGTTCTGGTCGGTGAAGCCGACCGTATAGAGCAGCGGAGCGGTCTCTCCCAGAGAGATGGCCAGCGCCACGACCAGACCAGAGGCAATCGCGGGTATCGCCGGAGGTAGCAGTGCGCGGCGGAGCGTGGTCAACCGAGAGAGCCCCAGGGCGGCACCGGCATCGCGCAGTGTAGTCGGGACCTGGATTAGGGCGACCTCAGTGGTCTTGACCACATAGGGCAACACAATTGCAGACAGGGCGAGGATCCCTGCCAGGAGGGAAAAGCCCCAGTGAAGCTCCTGGTCGAGCACCAGGTAAGCGACGAAGCCGACCACTATCGACGGTATCCCAGCCAGAGTTTCGTAACCGAGCCGGATCCAGGATCCGCTCCGCCGGGGCGCGAATTCGGCCAGGTAGATACCACCCAGGATCCCTACCGGGGCAGCTACGATCATGACTCCTAAACACAGCACCAGACTGCCCAGAATGGCGTTCTGGAGGCCGTGGTTCGCGGTCGTTGCGGTGAATAGATGAAGATTGAGAGCTGGCCAAGCCTGCTGCAGCAAACCGGCACCGATCGCCAGCGACGGCGCAATTATCAGCAGTAGTGCAATGGTGCAAAGGATCCAGAAAGCAGCGTCGCGGCCGCCGCGGAGCACATTTCGCACCGGTCAGATGCCTCGCCCGATCGGCAGCACCCTGCCTCCGGTGGCTCGACGAATGATGAAACGCCCCAGCAGGTTGGTGGCGACGGTGATCAGCAGAAGCACGCAGCCGAGGGCCGCCAAGGCGTGAATCCCCGTCCCGGTGGCATCGGTCAGAGCCGAATCGAGCAGGTTGACAATGGTCGCGGCGATGGTGGAGAAGGGTCCGTAGATGTTCGCGGGAAAGCGGTTGACCAGATCGCCGCTTATCATCAGTACCGCCATGGTTTCGCCCAGCGCCCGCGCCCACCCCAGCACCGCCGCGGCCATGATCCCTCTCCGCACATAGGGGAGGGTCACGACTTTTGCGGTCTCGTACTGAGTCATGCCCAGGGCCAGAGCTCCTTCCTTGGCCAGGACGGGAACCGTTCGCATCAGCTCCCGAGTCGTCGCCGCGATGATCGGCACGATCATCACCGCCAGCACCAGGGCGGTGGTCAGCAACCCCTCTCCAGCTCCGACTGGAGACCGGAAGAATGGTATGAAGCCAAGCACGTGAGCCAGACTGGGGTAGATGTCGTGGGCCAAGAAGGGACCGAAAAAGAGAATGCCCCAGAACCCGTAGGCCACACTCGGGATCCCAGCCAATATCTCGACGAAGATCGACAGTCCGCTCTGAAGCCGCCACGGGACCCGCTCGGTCAGGGCCAGCATCGCCCCAACCGAAACCGGTACCGCAATCACCAGCGCCATCAGCGACGAGGCCACAGTCCCGAAGATGAAAGGCAGTGCCCCGTACTGGGCATGAAGCGGAGCGGTGATGCCGTTGTGGTGGCTTTCGGTGGTCGCGTAGAGGTTCCCGAAGGTAAAGATCTGGCCGGTGAAGAAGCGCGGGCCGCTGTAGATCAGTGCAGGAATCGCCTGGTCGACCATTTCCGCTGCCAAGAACAGAAGCATCGCCGCCGGGACCAACGCAGCGACCAAGAAGATGCCCCGCACCACCCGGTCCCGAGTGGTCAGATCTTGATCCGCGAGACGCCGCCGGATCGCGCGCGGGACCTCGGGGCCGGCGGTCCCGCCGGCCCCATGTCCCGCGCCGATCATCTTGTCTCCCTACTCACAGGGAGGATTGTGCGACAGAATTCAGCCGGTTATCTTGGCGATCGCGGCGGTGACCTTGGGGATCACCGAGGTTGGAAGCGCGACGAAGTTGACCGCCGAGAGGTTACCGGAAGTGGCCCCGCCGGTCGGGCTGATCGCCCAGCTGAGAAAAGTGCGAATGGCCTGAGCGGTGTTGGGGTCGGGTTGCTGCTCTTGCACCATCAGGTATTCGTAGTTGACGATCGGGTAGGAGTTAGCTCCGGAAGCGAAGATCAGCGACTGACGCAGGTCGCTGGGCGTGCTACCGGCTGCCGCAGCAACGGCTGCGGTGACGTCGCTCTGGTTCGGTGTCAAAAACTTTCCCGACTTGTTTCCAATCATCGCCTCTTGGAGACCAGTCTCAATGGCGGTGTTCTCAACGCTGACTCCGATGTAGGCGATGCACCCGGGAGTGTTGTGACAGACCTGGATCATGCCCGGGTTGCCATTGGCTGTCAGTTCGTTGGAGACCGCGGGCCAGGTGACCGTGGTGCCCTCGTTGGGGCCGTTGCTCCAAGCGCTGTTGGTGGCGGTGAGGTAGCTGGTGAAGATGAAGGTGTCACCGGAGGAGTCAAGCCGCCGCACTGGCACGACCGCCAGACTAGGCAGGCTGACTCCGGGGTTCAACGCCGCAATCTTAGGATCGTTCCAGTTGGTGATTTTGCCCTCGTACATCTGGGCGATCACGCCGCCACTCAGCTTGATGAAGTCGGGCCCTCCGGGAACGTTGTAGTTGACTGCCTGTGCGGAAATGGCGATGGGGATGTTGAGCAGTGCGGGGTTGGCTGTGGCCAACGCGTCGGAGAGATAGGCGTCGGAGCCACCCATCTGAACCAGTTTGCCGATGGCGTCGTTGATCCCCAGCCCGGAGCCTCCCGGCTGGGCAGCCAGAGTGATGTTGGAGTAGGCACTGTTGAATGCCGGCGCCAGCACCTGGAGGTACGGGTAGAGCAGGCTGGATCCCGCCTCGTTGAGCGTCACCGCCGAAGACGGGTTGCCGGTCGACACTGGAGTCGGGGTTGGTGACGCCTTGGCTTTGTGGTGGGTGGGGGTGCTGCCGCAGGCAGCCACAAAAATCGCCAGGGCCCCGAGCAGCATGGTTGCTCGGGAGAGCCGGACCGGGAACGATTTCGGGCGCATTGAATCCTCCCTTGAGAAAACCAGGGCTAAAAGCCGATGGATGTACGAGCGGGAAGCGCCCCGCGCGAGTCAGGCTGTCCTACCCTCCACATAGGCCCGGCTGCGAGGGTCGGCCGGACCTGAGAAGAACTGCTGGGCGGAGGTGGACTCCACCGTTTCCCCGTCGAGCAAGAAGAGGACGTGGTCCGCGCTGCGGGCGGCCTGCTGCAAGTTGTGGGTGACAAAGACCACGGTCATCTTGCCCTTGAGGCCCGCGATCAGCTCCTCAATTCGGCCGGTGGAGCGTGGGTCGAGGGACGAGGTGGGCTCGTCGAGGAGCAGGACCTCGGGCTCAACCGCCAGCGCCCGGGCCAGGCAGAGAAGCTGCTGCTGGCCACCCGAGAGCATGAACGGAGTGCTGTTGAGCCGGTCACCGACCGCGTCCCAAAGCCCCACGTCCCGGAGGATTGCCTCAGTTCGGCTGACCGCCTCCCCTCGAGACCAGAGGCCGTGAATGCGGGCCCCCAAGGAGATGTTCTCGCGGATGCTCTGGGGAAACGGATTGGGCCGCTGGAAGAGCATGCCCACCCGGCGGCGCAGGTCTCGCACGTTGGCTCCGCGCTGGTAAATGTCCTCGCCGTTGAGCAGGACCCGGCCGTCGATCTGGACCCCAGGCCGGCTGTCGTGCAGTCGGTTGAGCGAGCGCAGCAAGGTGGTCTTGCCGCAACCGGTGGGCCCGATCAGGGCGGTCACCTGGCCGGGAGGGAAATCGGCGTTTACGCCCTTTAGGACCTGGCGCGAACCGAACTGGAGGTAAAGGTCCTCCACCGATAGCGTGGCCTGTGGCGAGGCTGCGCCGACTCTGGTAGCGCCAGCCACCCGCTCCTCTATGAGCACAAGCTGATCGTATCCACCGCTGACTAAGGATCCGTAATGGAGGAGTTAGGGAGAGATTAAGCTTGGTCGAGCCTGCGCTCAGTCAGAGCAGCGCCGGAAGGCCAGGCAGGCGTTGTGGCCGCCGAACCCAAACGAGTTGTTGAGCACCAGTTCCGGGTCCACCCGGCGGGCACCCTCGGTGACGTAGTCCAGATCGCACTCCGGATCTGGCTCGCGGTAGTTGATGGTCGGTGGCACCCGGCCGTCAATGAGGGCCATCACCGAGAAGATCGACTCGATTGCCCCGGCCCCACCCAGGCTGTGGCCGGTCATCGACTTGGTCGAGGAGATCGGTACCGAGCGGGCCCGCTCCTCGCCCAGCACCTGCTTGATGGCCGCGGTCTCGGCCGCGTCGTTGAGCCCCGTCGACGTGCCGTGGGCGTTGATGTAGTCCACTTCCAGGGGGCTGGCGCCGGCCCTCTCCATGGCTCGCTGCATGGCCCGGCGGGCCCCCCGACCGTCGGGATCTGGAGCGGTGATGTGGTAGGCGTCGGCGGTGGCCCCATAACCGGCAACCTCGGCCAGGATCCGGGCGCCCCGGCGCCGGGCGTAGTCGAAGTCCTCGAGGACCAGGATGCCGCAGGCCTCGGCCACCACGAAGCCGTCCCGGTCCTTGTCAAAGGGCCGGCTGGCGTGTTCAGGGTCGTCATTGCGCTGGGATAGGGCACGCATGGCTGAGAAGGCCCCCACCGCCAACGGGGTGACCGACGCCTCGCTGGCCCCGGCCAGGCAGGCGACGGCATCGCCGCGGCGGATGATCTCGGCGGCCTCGCCGATGGCATGAGCCCCGGTGGCGCATGCAGAGATCAAGGCGAAGTTGGGCCCACAGGCTCCCAGCTTCATGGCGATCTCACCGGCCGCGATGTCGGCCAGGATCATCGGCACGGTGAAGGGGCTGAGCCGGCGCGGTCCCCGATCCTGAAGCGTGTTGGTAGCGTCCTCGGTCACTTTCAAGCCGCCGATTCCCGAGCCCACGATCACCCCCACCTCGTCGCGGTTGGAGTCGTCGATGACCAGGCCCGACTGCTCGATCGCCTCCAGGGTGGAGGCCAAGGCGAATTGGGTGAACCGCGCCGTGCGATTGGCCTGCTTGCGGTCGATGAAGTCGACCGGGTCGAAATCGAGGACCTCGCCCGCCATCTGGGACGCGAAGGGTTCGGGATCGAATGTCTGGATCCTGCCGATGCCGTTGCGGCCGGCCAGCAGCGCCTCCCAGGTCGGGAGCACGCCCACCGCCAGGGGTGTCACCGCCCCCATTCCGGTGACCACCACGCGACTCCGACTCAGGGGCCCGGCACTGCTCACGCGGAGACCTCCTCTTGACCCTGGGCGGGCGCCTCTTCCTCACCCGCCTTAGCTGAGCTGGACTCGAACCTAAGGGGATCGTCGACGCCCACCGGGGTGGGCTGCCAGCGCAGGAGGACCCCGCCCCAAGTCAGCCCGGCTCCGAAGGCTACCAAACACACCAGTTCGTCGTCGCGGCACCGACCAGCCTGGGCGGCCTCGGCCAGCGCCAGCGGGATCGAGGCGGAGGAGGTGTTACCCATCCTGTCGACATTGCAGGCGAAGCGCTGGAACGGCAATCCGAGCCGGCCGGCGGCGGTGGCCAGGATCCGGGAGTTGGCCTGATGGGGAACGACCAGGGCGATCTGGTCCAGCTCGACCGCTGCGTCCGCGGCGAGTCGCACCACGATCTGCTCCAGTACTTTGGTGCTGAAGCGGAACACTTCGCGCCCGTTCATCTGGACCACGCGGTCCAGCGCCCGAGGTGAGGTCGCGTACTGAGGACGTGACCGGGCGGCCAGGTCAGGCGCCGCGCTGAACCGAACCGTGTCCAAGGCCCAGGCCCCCTTCCCGTCCGCTCCCAGGTCGATTGCCAGGATCTCGGCGCCAGCCTCGTCCGGGCCGCCCACCAGGAAGGCGCCGGCGCCGTCCCCGAAGAGGACGGCGGTGGACCGGTCGGTCCAGTCGAGCACCCTGGTGAAGATCTCGGCGGCCACAATCAGAACCCGCCGGCTGAGGCCGCCCTGAATCATGGACTGGGCCAGCCCCACCCCGTAGACGGCCCCGGAACAGGCCGCCTGGAGGTCGAAGGCGGGGCCTTGAGGACAGCCGAGTTCCGCCTGGACCCGGCAGGCAAGAGAGGGGAAGGTAGCGTCCGGGGAACTGCTCGAGCAGATCACGGTGTCCACCTGGGAGGCGTCGATCTCAGCCGCCTCGAGGGCGGCCCGACCGGCCCGCGCGGCCAGCGCCAGAAGGGTGAGCTCAGGCTCGGCCACCCGGCGTTCGCGGATGCCGGTGCGCGACTCGATCCACTCACTGGACGTGTCGAGGAAGAGCTCTATGTCCCGGTTGGTCACCCGCAGCCCTGGGAGGGCGGAGCCTACCCCGATCAGACGACATCCCGATCGCCCGGGGCGCCCGCCGTTGCCGCCTACCGACTTAGCGCTTCCGTGCCAGGGCGACCCCACACGCATTTGAAGACCGAGACCCCCTCCCTGGTTACGGCCTTGGCCAAGCGCCGCGCCGGCCGTAACCTTGCGGGGTGCTACTGGACTCTGATTGAGTCAGTGTTGGGGCCGGGGCCGTCTGGGCTCTGGGCGCCTCGAGCAGCGAGCTCCTGAGGGAGGAAGCGATGTCGGCGAGCCCGATCTACTCCCCGCCCACGGCCGCCGCGGCCGAGGCTAAGGAGTCAGTCGTCTGTGCCGTCTGCCAGGCCAGCCAATCGGCGGCCAGTGCGGAGGCAAATCTCTACGTTTGCCCCTCCTGTGGTGCCCACACCCGGATCAGCGCCCACCAGCGCATTCACCAGCTGGCCGATCCGGATAGCTTCCGGGAGTGGGACGTGGACCTTGAGGGCAGCGACCGGCTGGGTTTCTTCGACACCAAGGCCTACGTGGACCGACTGGACGAGGCCCGACTGCGCCAGCACCTCCCCGACGCCATCCTGACCGGGTCGGGCCGGCTCAGCTCGATTCCCGTCGGATTGGCCGCGTTCGACTTCGGCTTCCTGGGGGGCAGCCTCTCCACCGCGGTCGGCGAGCGGCTCGCCCGTGCCATCGAGCGCAGTGCTGAGGCGAGCACGCCCTTCGTCTGCGTAACCTCGTCTGGAGGGGCCCGCATGCAGGAGGGAGTGTTCTCGCTGATGCAGATGGCCAAGAGCGTAGCGGCGCTCCACCGTCTGGCCGAGTGCCACCTGCCGTTCATCTCGATCTTGGCCGACCCCACCATGGGCGGCAGCATCGCCAGCTTCGCCGCCCTAGGCGACATCATCCTGGCTGAACCCAAGGCGATGATCGGCTTCACCGGGGCCCGGGTGATCACCCAGGCGACCTACGAACAGCTGCCGGCCGGCTTCCAGACCAGCGAGTTCCACCACGCCCGCGGCCTGATCGACAAGGTGGTCGACCGACGCCAGCTCCGGGAGGTCCTCACCCAGCTGCTCATGGTGCTGTCCGGACCAGCGGGGGAAACCGGCCAGGCTGCGGCGTGACCTCGGGCGACGGGGAGGGGACCGCCTCCGCCCAAGAGATGGCCGAGGCCTGGGCCCACGTCGAGTTCGCCCGCCACCCGGACCGCCCCTACTCGCTCGACCTGATCCAGCGCTGCCTCGACGACTTCATCGAGCTGCACGGAGATCGCCAGGGGGGCGACGACGCGGCCGTGGTGATCGGGCTGGCCAAGCTCAACGGGCTGCGCTTGGCGGTGGTGGCCAACCAGAAGGGCCGGACCCTGGAGGAGAGGGGCCGGCGCAACTTCGGCATGGCCCACCCCGAGGGATATCGCAAAGCGCAACGGCTCTTTGCGCTGGCCGGCCGGCTCCAGCTCCCGGTGGTCAGCTTCATCGACACCCCAGGGGCTTACCCGGGGGTGGCCGCCGAGGAGCGGGGACAGGCCTGGGCCATCGCCCAGACCCTGGAGGCCCAGCTGGCCCTGACCACGCCCTACGTCGCGGTGGTGATCGGGGAGGGCGGCAGCGGCGGGGCGCTGGCCACACTTTTGGCTGACTCGGTTCTGGTCTTGGAGCACGCCTTCCTCTCGGTGGCCTCCCCGGAGGCGGCGGCGGCGATTCTCTTCCGAGACGCCGGGCGCAAGCAGAGCGCCGCAGCCGCCCTCTGCCTGGAGCCCGACAACCTGCTGAAGTGGGGGATCGCGGACGAGATCGTTCCCGAGCCGCCCGGTGGCGCCCACACCGACTGGGATGGCACCGCCGCACTGCTCCGCCCCCGGCTAGAGGCCCGGCTCCAAAAGCTGGTCGCCGACGGGTTCGCCCCCTCACGACGCCGTGAGCGCTACCGGCGGCTGGACGGGCTGTTCAAGGCCTAGAGGCGAAAGGGCCTCACCTACCCCTGGACCTAGACTTCGGCCGCCCGCTGCAGCACCTGCCAGAGCGCCGCCACGTCGTCCGGCCCGGTCCGGATATTGCCCACCGAGGCCCGGAGCACGAACCGCCCACCCAGCACCGCGTGGGAGATGAACGCCTCGGCGCTGGAGTTGACCAGAGCCAGGATCTGGCGGTTGTGGGCCTCCAGCTCGCCCTCGTCAGTGACTCCGCCCGGGCGGTGCCGGAAGCAGACGGTGGCCATCGGAACCGGAGCGCAGAGCTCCCAGCCCGGGCTGATCTCGATCCGGCCTCGCAGCCAATGCGCCAGCCGGACGTGCTGGCGAACTCGTTCGGCCAGCCCATCGCGACCGTAGTAGCGCAGCACGAACCAGAGCTTGAGGGCCCGCATCCGTCGCCCCAAGGAGAACCCGTAGTCCATCAGGTTGCGGGCTCCGAATCCGGTGTCGCGGTCGGCTTCGGGGGTGCTGAGGTAGTCGGGGACCAGTGAGAAAGCCCGCTTCAGGACCTGGGGACGGCTGGTGTAGAGCACCGAGCAGTCGATCGGGGTGAAGAGCCACTTGTGGGGGTTGACCACCAGCGACTGGGCCCGCTCGGCCCCGGCCAGCACCCCCCGCCACTCCGGGACCACCGCCATGGCGCCGCCGTGGGCGGCGTCCACGTGGAGCCAGAGCCGGTGCTCCTCACACAGCTCCGCGATCGCCTCCACGGGGTCGATGCTGGTGGTGGCGGTGGTGCCGACCGTGGCCACCACCGCCGCCGGCAGCAGGCCCCGCCCCAGGTCCTCCTCCACAGCTCGCCTGAGGGCGGCGACGTCCATGCGGAAGTCGGGGTCGGTGGGGATGGCCCGAAAGCCGTCCCGGCCTAGCCCTAGGGTGATCACCGCCTTTTCCACCGAGGAGTGGGCCTGCTCCGACGCGTAGACCCTAATCGGGGGAAGCTCGCGCCGCCCCGCCAGCCCGCGCTGACGGATGTCCCGGTCCAGCGCCTCCCGGGCGGCTGCCAACGCCACCAGCGTGGAGGCGGAGGCGGTGTCGTTGATGTGGCCGTCCAGGCCTTCCGGCAGTCCCATCATCCGTGCCAGCCAGCTGCAGACCACCCATTCCAGCTCGGTGGCGGCCGGCGAGGTACGCCAGAGCATGGCGTTGACGTTGATCCCCGCGGTGAGCATCTCGCCCAGGATTCCCGCCGCCGAGCCAGAGCTGGTGAAATAGGCGAAGAAGCGGGGGTGGGCCCAGTGGGTGATCCCGGGCAGCAGCAACCGGTCCACGTCGGCCAGGATCTGCTCCATAGGTTCGCCAGCAGCGGGAGCCTCGGTGGGGAGCGAGTTCGCCAGGGATCCCGGCTCGGCCTGGGAGAGCGGCGGCAGGGAGGCCAGCCGCTCCAGATAATTGGCGATCTGGTCGACGGTGGCGTGGGCCAGGGCTCGGAACTGCTCCGGGGGCATGTCGGCGAGGAACTCGCCCGCTGGCAGCTGGGGCTCAGCCTCGGTCACGGTCGATCGTTCTCCGGTCTGAGCCGCCCAGTCCCCGTCCCTCGCCCGGTGCCGCCAGGCGACGCACCTCAGGCGCTGGCGGCGGTGCGAGCTTCGTCGAACGCCTCCACGATCTGTCTGGTGTGCCGCTCGGCACCCAGCGGGATGACATGAAGCCGCAGCCCGGCGCGTTGGCCAATCTCCGCGGCCAGATCGGCGGCCACCCCCACCCCGTCCCCGGCCAGGATCCGTTGGGCGTGGTGCTCCGGGACCGGACAATCAGGGATGGAGCGCCGCACGAAGGCCAGGTTGCGGGGATGGCGCAGGATCCCGACGCTGGCGAAGATGCCTACCTCGGGCGCAAGCAGCGAGGCTGCCTGGTGAAGGAAGTCGTCGAAGATGTCGAGGTCGAAGATCATCTGGGTCTGGACGAAGTCCACCCCAGCCTCGGCTTTGCGCTGGAGCAGCCGCAGCTCACGATCGCGTGGGGCGAAGGGATTGACTACCGCTCCTCGGAGCAGCCGGTTGGGGGCAGCCCACTCGGGCACCAACCGGAGCACATCGGTGGTTCGCATCGCAGAGTCCACGGCGGGGCCCCCCCGGCGGTCCCCGTGCACCACCAGCACCCCCGCCGCGCCCATCGCCGAAGCGCCCGCCACTTGCTGGTGGAGGCCGAGTTGATTGCGGTCCCGGCAGGAAACGTGGACCACCGGTCGCAACCCCATCGCCAGGCAGTCTGGGATCACTGCCAGCGGGGAGAGGCGGGCCCTGCCCATGTGGTTGTCGGTGAGACCGATCAGGTTGACCGCGCCGGCGAGGTTGCCGAGGGCGCGGTGAACCGGGGCCAGGTCGGCGCCCTTCGGCATCGAGAGTTCTGCGGAGCGGTGAGCAGTGGCCAACAAGGTCCCGTCAATATATGGCAGATGCCAAACGCCAAGACGCCGCCTGCCGGCCAGTTCGCGCTCCCGGCCGGCAGGCGGACCGCCTTGGGACCAGCCGCAGTCCGGCCCGATCCGTCAGATCAGCCTCGCGGCCCATTTGTCTGATCGGATGCCCGCCGGCCAAACGGTGGCTCCGCCTCCCAGGTCGGCAACCCCGGTTCTTGAGGCTCGCCATCTGAGCCGGTCACTGCCCCTCGGGAGCGAGCTCCTGGAGATCCTCCGCGACATCAACTTCTCCATTTCCCCGGGGGAGTTCGTGACCCTGTCGGGTCCGTCCGGCAGTGGCAAGAGCACCTTGCTTGGCTGCATCACAGGGCTAGACACTCCCACCAGCGGTCAGGTCCTGCTCAACGGCACCGACATCTCCACCATGCGCGAGTCGCAGCTGGCTGGTATCCGTAACCGGAGCGTGGGGATGGTCTTCCAGGCCTTCAACCTGATCCCAACCTTGACTGCAAGGGAGAACGTGGAGGTCCCCATCTACGCCGGGAACTGGCAGGGATCGCCGTCGGACCGCGCCGAAGAGCTGCTGGGCCTGGTCGGGTTGAGCGGCCGCCTAGAGCACCGCCCCAGCCAGCTCTCCGGCGGCGAACAGCAGCGGGTGGCGATCGCCCGAGCCCTGGCGACCCAGCCGCCGCTGCTGGTCGCCGACGAACCCACCGGCAACCTGGCCGCGGCCCAGGGACGGGAGGTGATGGACCTGCTCTGGAGCCTGAAGCAGAAGCTGGGAACCACCATCGTCATCGCCACCCACGACCAGACGGTCAGCAGCTACGCCACTCGTCAGCTCCAGCTGGCCGACGGCGCCCTGGTGGGAGATCATCCCGGGCCCAGATCCGGCCCGGCGTGAAGCTCGGCCTCTATTTCCGATACTCCACCCGCTCGCTAGCCCGCGGGGGCAACCGGACCGTCCTCGCCGGGTTCTGCGTCGGCGTCGGGGTGATGGCGATCGTGGGCCTGCAGCTGGCGGCGGCCATGGTCACCGACTCGCTCACCGCCAACGTTCGCACCGCCAACGGCGGAGACATCTCGGTGGTCTCGGTGGCGGTGCCCTTCCCCGCCAGCCAGTTACGGACCTTCCAGACGCTGCAGCGAGAGGGGGCGATCAAGCGGTTCACCGCCGTCCGGGAGCTGTCCGCGATCCTGATCCAGCCCGCCGGCCAGGGGCTGTCGGCGGTGGTCGACGCGGTCGACCCCAACCACTTCCCGCTGGTGGGCACCCTCAACCTAAAGCCGGGGTCGCTGGGCGACCTTCACCAACTGCTCACCCGCCCCGACACCAT
>Ga0307372_10002045_pt1 | contig 34092 bp, 26 predicted proteins | sample OX1MG_FD_202533 | JGI IMG/M metagenome (GOLD analysis project Ga0307372, IMG submission 202533) | Soil microbial communities from Risofladan, Vaasa, Finland - OX-1 | ecosystem: Environmental > Terrestrial > Soil > Coastal area > Acid sulfate soil | place: Finland: Risofladan, Vaasa | collected... | reverse complement strand
GGCTTCTTCTGCACCTCCTCATTGCGCGCCGCGATCTTTCTTTCCAGCTTCCCGAGCTTGTCCTCCATGCGGTGCCGCTCCCGCTCTGCCTCGCTCGGATTCTTCCGGAGGATGTAGCGCACCCCTTGGTCTTCCACCTCGCAGACCTGCTCGCTGAACAACTCCCGCTGCAAAACCTGCTGGCCCAGCAGACGGCGAATCTGCGGATCGGTCAGCGCCGTGATGTAGCGCAGATGCGCTTCGTGCAGCGCTTTTATGCCCTTGCTCTTCACCATCCCCCGGTCACCCACAAAAACAAATTCCTGTACCTGGAATTTCTCCCGCAGGATCTTGATCTGATCGACCACCGTCACCGGATCCGCCGTGTTGCCCGCAAACACGCGCACCGCCAGTGGCTCGCCTTCCGCGTCGGTCAGCAGGCCCAGGACAATTTGCAATTTCCCCTTTTTGCCATCGCGGTTGTAGCCGAACTCTCCCAGGGCGTTTTGCTCCCCTTCCAGATAACTGCTGGTCACATCGTAGAGAAACAGTCGCGGGGGCGCCCCTTTCCGACGCAGGTAGATCTGGAAGAGCTGCTGTTCGATCTTCTCCTGGCGGGCACAAAGATCATCCAGCGCCGCGTAGAGATCGTCCTCGTCGAACGAGCCGAGACCGAGGACTTCGCTGACGGCATGATCCTCGGCCCAACGCACCGCCGATAAACGGGAGCCCTGATGCGCCACCCGCGCCAGGATCAGAAACAGGCCCAGCTTGGCTATCGGTGTGTGGCCCAATGCACCGCTGATCCCGAGGGCCTCGGCGATTTGTTTCAGAACAAAGAGCAGGCCAAAGATGGGGCCCAGGGTGGGTTCGGAGAAGGTGGCCTGGTCGAAGGCCCCGCGGAGGAGCTGACGAAGGGCCTCGCGACGAGCTGGAGGCCAGGAGGTAAGGTTGGCGAGGGTGCGGGATTTGACTAGGCCGTTTTGGCGAAAGGACTCGCGGAGGAGGAAAGCTGGCGGGGAGTTGCGATTGGGCACTGTGGCGATGTACATGCTTACTTGTTATACCATTTATATTTATCTGTCAATAGGGAATATTCATATACATGCTTACACAAAATGGAGGGCAAAGGGGGCCTAATCTCAACATCGATCGCTATTTACTTAAAACTTTCTGGGACGGGAAAGGGGGAAGATCCGTCAGACAATCGTGCGGATTGTTTTTACGGACTTTTCGCTGGCGTAACCTAGTGAGCGGGCTTGGCCTTTACCGCGTGCGTTTTCTTCGAAAGTGAACGAACGTAATTGATCATGTCCCAGATTACTTCGGGCTTCTGGCGGGTTCCTTCGCCGGTCATGTCGCCCTCGCCCTTTTGAATGATGTAGAACATTGCGCCATCCGTCAGCCCCTTCAGCGTCGCCGGACCGCGATAATCTTTCAAGGTGAGTTTCATCTCCGCGGCCAAATCGCCTTTGCCGTCGCCGTCTTTCCCGTGGCACATCGCGCAATCGAATCCGTACATCTGTTTTCCTTGTGCGAGTGACGCAGCGGTTGGTTTGACCGGATTTGCCAGCTTGGCCGCATCGGGCGGAATGACGAACGCTGCCGGCGCAGTTTTAGCCGCAGGAGAAGCGGGCTTGGCGGCTTGCTGCGCCGGCTTGGCTGCTTGTTGTGGTGAGCTGGCGATTCCGAAAAGCGCCAGTGCCCCAAGCGCTGCAATTCCTTTCCACATGGCGAACTCCTTACCGTACAGTGGCGCCATTCTACGCCCGCCGGTCAAGGGCGCAAAGCGTTAGGTCTGGCGGCTCGCGGCGCCAGTCGTTCTCTTCGCCGCTGTCCACAGCCACGCCAGAATCTGCGCAACTGTTCCGGCCGCCGTGTCGAGCAAAACGTCGCTGAATTCCGATCCGCGCCCGGGAACGAAATACTGGTGAATCTCGTCCGTGCAGGCGTAGGCAAAAACGATCAAAATCGCGCCGAGAGCCCACGTAATCCGCCATCCCGGCCGGCCGTTGCGAATCGCGCGCAACAGCAGCAAGCTGAATATGAAGTACTCGCTGACATGCCCGCATTTGCGGACGAAGTCGTGCGCGCGGTGCAGAAAAGCGATCGACGCGTGAGGGAAGAAAAGCCGCAGAACCGGAAGAATGAACGACGAGGTGTGTTTGCCGGTGAACCAGTGCGTCGACATAGTCCAAATCACCGCGGCCCACACCAACACGGGCCATTGGCGCGCAAGCCAGCGCATGTTAACGGCGTCCTTTCGCGTTTTGTGCAGACGGAGGTTGCAAGGTTTTCCCGCGCCCCATCCCGTTTCGGCGCGCGCGCTTCAAAAGGCCCTATTCGAGACGATAATTCGGAGCTTCTCGCGTTATGATCACATCGTGTACGTGGCTTTCGCGCAGCCCCGCCGCGGTGATGCGCACGAATCTGCCGCGCTCCTGCAGCTCGCGAATATTTTCCGCGCCGCAATACCCCATGCCGCTGCGCAGCCCGCCGACAAGCTGTTCGACCAGCCCTGAGAGAGGTCCCTTATACGGTACCTGGCCCTCGATCCCTTCGGGCACCGATTTTCCACGTTCCGCGCATTCCTGCGAGTAACGGTCCGCCGATCCGGCTTCCATTGCCCCCAGCGAACCCATCCCGCGATACGATTTGTACGTGCGGCCCTGATACAGAATCGTTTCGCCCGGCGCTTCCTCCGTGCCCGCAAAAAGTCCGCCAATCATCACCGCCGACGCGCCCGCGGCCAGCGCCTTGGTGATGTCTCCGGAAAACTTGATTCCGCCGTCGGCGATCACCGGCACTCCCGTGCCGCGCGCGCCGCGGGACGCCTCGAGGATCGCGGTGATCTGCGGCACGCCCGCGCCGGTCACCACGCGCGTGGTGCAAATCGAGCCGGGTCCCACTCCTACCTTGAGCCCGTCGATTCCGAGAGAAATTAAATCGCGCGCACCTTCCTCCGTGGCCACGTTTCCCGCCAGCAACTGAATCTCCGGCAGCCGGTGCTTCAATTGCTTCACCGCTTCCATCACCCGCACGGTATGCCCGTGCGCCGTGTCGATCGCCAGCGCATCCGCGCTGGCTTTGGCCAGCTCCACGGCCCGCTCCAGAAAATCCCCCGTCGCCCCAATGGCCGCGCCCACGCGCAACCGCCCGTGCTCATCCTTCGCCGCTTGCGGAAATTCGATTTTCTTCTGAATGTCCTTCACCGTGATCAGGCCCTTCAGATTGAAATCCTTGTCGACGACCAGCAGTTTTTCGATGCGATGGCGTTGCAGCAGGCGTTCCGCTTCGTCCAGCGTGGTTCCCACGGCGACGGTGATCAGATTGTCCTTGGTCATCACGGCGCTGACCGGCTGATCGAGATTGCGCTCGAAGCGCAGGTCCCGGTTTGTGAGAATCCCCACCAGCTTTGCGCCGCGAGTCACCGGCAGCCCCGACACTTTGTACTTATTCATGATGTCGAGCGCGTGGCGCAGCGAAAGCTCCGGCGCAATGGTCACCGGGTCGACGATCATCCCGCTCTCCGAGCGTTTTACGCGGTCGATTTCTTCCGATTGCCGCTCGATGGTCATGTTGCGATGCACGAAGGCGAAGCCGCCCTGCCGCGCAAGCGCAATCGCCAGCCGCGATTCCGTCACCGTATCCATCGCCGCCGCCACCACGGGTATATTCAGCGGCAGCTTGCGCGACAGCAACGTGCGTGTGTCCGCTTCCGCCGGCAGCACCGACGATTTGCCCGGCAGCAACAGCACGTCATCGAACGTCAGGCCTTCCGAAATACGGCCATCAGCATTCATTCTGCGATTCCTTTGCCTATGATTTTTTCGCTGCGGTTTTCCGGCCTTAAAAATGCCAAAGCCCAGCAAAGGTTGCTGGGCTCGAATGCAGTTTCCCTGTGATAAAAATGCCTCATCAGCGAATAAGCCATTGTATGCGCGGCGCGTCCTGAAATCAAGCGTGCTACACGCGCGCCGTGGTTGCGCCTGCTTCGCGCGTGTCGTAGATTAGATGCGAATGCACGACTTTGAGCCTTCGCTGCTTCTCCGCAATCCCCATGCGATGACGCTGGCTGCGGCGTTCTGGCCGCGGAAGTATCCTCATTTGCCGGCGACGGTGACGCGGCTCTTCGAAACCGAGCCCGGGACGCGCGTACGCGCCGATTGCCACTGGCAGCCTGAGCCGTCCCGTCATCCGGCGCTGATTCTGCTTCACGGCCTGGAAGGTTCGAGCGATTCGAGCTACATGCTTGGCGCCGCTGACAAGGCATTCGAGGCAGGCTTCAGCGCTCTGCGCTTGAACCAGCGCAATTGCGGCGGCACCGAAGGGCTGACGCCGACGCTTTACAACTCCGGCTTGAGCTGCGACGTTCGCGCTGTGGCGCGCCAGCTAGTCGAGACGGATCATTTGCCTGAGATCTTCGTCGCGGGTTTTTCGATGGGCGGAAATCTTGTGTTGAAAATGGCCGCGGAATTTGGGGATGCGGCGCCTCCGGAATTGCGCGCCGTTGTGGGCATTTGTCCGTCGTGCGATCTGGGCGCCTGCGCGGATGCGATTGATTTGCCGCGCAATCGTATCTACGAATGGCATTTCGTCAAGCGACTCAAGCGCCGCATGCGCGTCAAGGCGGAGTTATTTCCCGGCTGTTTCCCGCTCAATGGGCTGGATCGCGTCCGCACCGTCCGGGAATTTGACGACGCCATCACCGCGAAGTTCTGCGGCTTCCGCGACGCGAATGACTACTACGCGCAATCGAGCTCACTGAACCTGCTCGGCGAAATTCGCTTGCCCACGCTGCTCCTCACGTCGCAGGATGATCCGATGATTCCGTTTCGCTCATTCGAGAACGCCGGCCTGGACGCGAATCCGCACATTGAATTTGAAGCCACGAAATACGGCGGCCACTGCGCATTTATTTCGCGCGAACGCGGCGCGCAGCGATTCTGGGCAGAGGCGCGCATCGTCGAATTCTGCCGCCAGCATTCGCGCCTTGCTCCGCTGCCGCGCTGAATATCGGCGTCGCATGCCAGCGAAAATGTGAAGTCTTGCGGTTGCCGCGCGCTATTTGTTGCGCGCGTGCGGCAGATAGGTGACGTCCAGGGGCTGATCCAGCTTGAAATCGAGCTTCGTTTCTGGCGCGATGCGAATCTGTTTTGCCTTCGTGACGCCCTGAAAGACGCCTCCGCCCGCCGCGCCCACTCCCGCCCCAATCGCCGCGCCTTTCCCGCCTCCGGCAATAGCGCCGATAATCGCGCCTAGCACCGCGCCGCCGCCCACTTTCTCCGCCGTATTTTTTCCGCGCGAGCCTCCCGCGACCGTATACGTAGTCGAGACGAGTGGGTATTCCTTGCCGTGGAATTCCAAGCGCACCAATTGAAGCTGCAATTCGCTGCGGCCCTTATACTGGCCCGAAGTCGCCACGTTTGTCAGCCGCATATAAAGATTCGTGTCTGGCGGAACCACCACTCGCCCGTTCCACGTCAGCGGATACACCAGGGTAGCTTGGAATTCGTCGCCCGCGTGATTCACGGCGGAATCGACAGGATCCACGGTCTCAATCTCGATCGTCGTCCCCGCAGGAAAAATCGCCGTCACCGGCTGCGGCGGCGGCGGAGCGGGCGCTGCCACAACAGGTACGGGTGGCGGCGTGGGCGTCGTCATGACGGGCGCAGCCGGAGCCTGCGGTGCGGCAGTTTGCTCTTGCGCGCGTCTCGCCGCGTCCCGTGCCCTCTTCTTTGTCGCTGCGCGTTCAGCACGCTGTGCAGCCCGGCGCTTACGGCGATCCGCAGCGGATACCCGCCGTTCGCGCGTCGCTCTTGCCGCCGGCGTGGGAGTTGGTGTTGGTTCTGGCGCCGTTGGCGGCGTCGCTTGCGCCGTTTGCTCCGGCGCTTGCACGATCATCTGATCATTCACTTTCGTGACGCCCGGCGTAGTTGTAGCCAGCTTATACGCCTCGTAACGCGCTCCATTGTCCGGCACCGTTCCGGCCAGCGTGACGACCCCGTCCTTCACCGTGACTTGCACTCCCGTGTCTTTCGTTTGCGCGTCGGAAAACAACTGCGCCTTGATGTTCGTTGCGAGTTGTGCATCATCCGCCTTTTTCGCGCAACCGATTGCCAGAGCAACCGCGGCCGCCGAAACCAAACAAATGCTTCTCAATCTGCGCACTCTCATCCTCCCACCCAAGTATGGTTTGCCCCCGCGGACTCGATTGAGCCTCAGCGCCAAAAAAAGAGCGCCGCGCTGCGGTGTTCCGCGCGCCCGCTGCCTATTTTCGATGCGCTGCGCGCGCCCAAGGCTGCCCTTCGCCACGTCCGTGAATTCCAGTCCAGTCTAAAGCAGCCAAATTTTCGCCGCAACTTTTCGCGCGCCCGTGTGTTCGATAGGGAAGCAAGCCGCGGGTGAACGAAGCCTCGGCAAGCGGTCATTTTTCGGCCTTTCTGGGGTGGAATAGGAGAAAAAGGATGCGAATCCCGAAGAGTACGGGTGTGCTTTTTGCAGGGCTGCTATTGATTTTCATCGGTGGCTGCGCCGGCGGGTCGATGAGCTCGATGCCTCCGCCGCCGCAGATGGGCAATGTGTTTTCGCTCGGCACGGACGCTCCTCCGTCGCTGCCCAGCGTCGTTTCCTTTCAAGTGATGATCACCGGCGTGACCGTGAATAATTCCGGCGGGTCGCTCTCCGTCCTGTCGAATCCCGTGACCGTGGATTTCGCGAAGCTGGACGGCCTGCACGAACTGATTGACCTCGATAGCGTGCCCCTCGGAACCTATTCGAGCGTCACGATCACCGGCTCGACGCCCGTCATCGGCTTCCTCGACACCACGCAGTCGCCGCCGGCGGTCAACGCGATCAATGGTACGCCGTCGACGTTCACCGTTACGGCGCCCCTGGCAAATCCCCTCGTGGTCGATCAAAACGACCTCGTGGGCCTGCTCATCGAAATGGATCTGCGCCAAACCATCGAAACCAATAACGGCCAGGTGACCGGCACGATCAATCCAACGTTCGATGTTCGCGGCCTCACCGCCGACGACTCGGAAGCCGAAATCGACGATTTCCGTGCCGGCGTGGTCAGCGTGGATACATCATCCGCGGCGTTCACGGTTCAGGGCCCATTCAGCCGTCAGTGGAACGTCACCACTAGCGCGCAAACGGAGTGGGACGATGGCGGCACCCTCGCAAACCTCACGACGAACCCGATCGTCGAAATCTCAGGAAAGCTCGACCCTGTCACGCACGCGATTGACGCCGATGAAGTCGAAATCGTTTCGCAAGATCACTTCTTCCTCGGAGGGCTTATCACCTATGTGAATCCGGCGAGCCCGAATCCCGCGACGCAGATCGACGTCTACACGCGCACCGAACTACCCGATCTTTCCACGACGGCGCCCAGCGGCCAAATCAACGCACTGGCGCTGAACGGTTCGGAGAATTATTTCATCGCGGACTTCCGCAATCCGCTCACGGCCCTTCTGTTCAGCAACACGACGCTCGGGCCGGGACAGCGCGTGGGCGTCGGCGGCGCGTTGAGCGGTTCCGGAAATTCGCAGACGCTCACGGTTCACCGGGTCGTCCTCGAACGCCAAGGACAGGAAGGCGCGTGGATTCCGGGCAGCACGCAGATTCAATCGGGAAATGCGGGCAGCTTCCAATTGAATGATGATTTCCGCGCCGGCGTTCTTCTGCCTCAGCCGGTGACGGTCATCACCACCAACTCCACGAACTTCGTCAACCTCGGCGGACTCTCCGCGCTCACGGGGAATCAGGCGCTCCCGTTGCGCGTCATCGGATTCATGCTCATGAATTCGCAGACCAACCAGCCGGTAATCGTGGCGCGCCGTGTGGAATTGCTGACGAACTAGCCGCTACGTCTGATGTGGATGCTGCACTGGAGCCGCTCCGCCAGGCGAAATCCCGGCGGAGCGGTTCTCATTTTTTACTCTTCGCGCAGACCAATTTCGGGATTTCGCGGCGGCGGGGTGTTTTGTGGAACGAAACAGCGCCATCACTTTGCGCCGCACCTCCGTTGTGTTCATCTCTGTGCTTTGCGCAATCTCATACGCGATCAGCACCATCACTGCCGTGAGTGCCAGCCCATATAGCAAATGAACAAAATCGGGCTTCCAGACGTTCCCGCGGATAATCCGTGAGCGCAGCAAGAACAGAAGAGGGAAGTGCATCAGATATAGCGTGTACGAAAATCCCGCAAATGAGCCCGCCGCCTTTGCGTAGATTGCGGGAACAGGCCCCTCGTTCGCCTCGACAATCGCGTATATCCACAATCCGAACGCCAGCGCTACTGCGGCATCCATCAGGAAAGCAGAATTCAGGGGCCGCGCCACGCTGAAGCCCAGCACCAGTACAAACGGAGCCGCCGCCAGCGTGCTCGCCTTCGCGAAACGCATCGGAGACCATTTCAAGGAGCGCGAGAGGGCTATTGCCCCTCCGAACAGCCAGATCAAAAAATACATCGCAATCGTCTGGCCCACGAACAAAATCACGAGGATCGCGGACACAAAATAGGCGATTCTTGTCGCCAGACGGAATTGTTTGACGGCCGCGCACATTGCCAGGGGAAAGATAATGTAGTACCAGAATTCGTAGCTCAAGCTCCACAGCGGCGCATTCGATCCGAATGGCTGCACCAGAATTCCCTACAGGTAGAGCAGATTTCCACCAAAATTCCGTAGCGTCTCCACGCTCGCGACGCTGGTGGTGAAGAAATGCGCGAGAGGGTGCTCGTAGAGCGGAGCGCTCGCGGCCATCGCCATGCCGATTCGGTCGACGATCCAGCAAAGAACCAGCGAAGGAATCAGCACCAGGCTGAGCCGCGTCACACGGTTGACCAGATACGCCGTCCAAGACCATCTGCGCTGCTCGAATGCGTCGGCGATACTTGCCACGATAAAAAATCCGCTAAGCACGAAAAACACGATCACGGCCTGATGGCCAAGGGCCGTCGCCGCATAAATGGTGCTGATCAGAAGCGAATGGTGTGCGAGATCGTGGTAATCGGCGAAAAATAGGCCACGCACGTGCCCGATGAGAACCGCTAGCGCCGCCGCTCCGCGCGCCATGTCGAGGTGAACCGACGCCCGCTCGGTCAAACGCGATTTTCTGGTTCCGGGTAACATCCAGAGCCCTCTCAACTTTTCAATTAGCGCGCATGCGCGTGGCGTTTCGATGCAGTCCAGCACCGCCTCGCGCGATTATGGCCTAGTCTTGTTCATCGCGCCAAGCAGTTTGCGGAATCGGGCAGCGGCTGTGTTTAATTTTAGCTTTTTGCGTCGGTGTGAATCGAAAGACAATTCGCTGGCAAGAAATCGCTACTGCGGCTCGGATCGTGTCGCGACGATTTCGTGGCCTTGCACTTCTACCTCGATGGCCAGTGGAGGGCGAATCGCGGTGCCCACGACCACGGCGCCGCGCACCACACCATTTGGCCCGCGCCCGTATTTCGTCAAATCGTAAACCGTATGCGTGCACGGATCGCCGACCATCGGATGCACGGCCGCGAATTTGTACACCGTGCGCAGCGTTACCATGTCCGTTACGAATTGCAGTTCGCACGTGCCGTAGGGAACGCGCAACGAGAACGCCCAGTATCTATTTCCCGGCAGCCGCACCACCATTGCTGGAGAGATATCGCGCGCGTCATGGCGATATAAAAATTCTTTTGCGGCCCACGGACGCGCCAGCTCTTCTGTGGTCGCCACGGGCCCCGGAGCAATCGGCAACGCCGGCGCAGACGCGGCAGCAGTAGCGGCTGGCGCGGCAATCGCGGGCGCATCGGTGGCGGGCGCTGGATGCACGGCCCGACTGGAAGCGCGCGCCCACCAGATCATCATCACAACGACAATCACAACTGCCGCGCCTGCGCCGGCCCATAAATAAATAGGCTTGCGATTCGCCGGAGCAGTCTTCGCGTTTGTGGCGGCTCCCGGTTCTTCCGCGTGCGCTTGTGGAACGCCTGGGATTTTCGGCTGTGACGCCTGAAACGGATCCGGTTTCTTTGAATTGTCGGGCATGAGATCGTATCAAGTATGAAATTCCAGCTTGCTCCGCGTGATTGCCAAAAGCAAGCTGGCACGGTACAGAGAGTAAACGTCCCCCCCGGCGCGCCGCCGCGAGCGTGGCGTGATAAACGTGATGGATGAAAGTGCCGCGCTAGTTCAGCCGCCTGACGCGCAGCGAATGATGCGCGACGTAATCCTGCAAATTCGTAAGGCACAGAAGCAGCTCGAGCACTTTTTCGTTATCGGTCGGGTCGCGATCAAATGCTCCATCGGAAAGAGCGTGTATCGTATTCGGCGCATCGTCGAGCAGCCAGTCCAGCGTCGCTTCGTCCACCGGCTCCGCTTCCATGCAGCGCGCGCGCACCTGATCCGCGCGTTGGATTGCCAATTCCACGAAGTGATCCAGGCACAGGCGCTCCGCCGCCAGCGCCGCCGGAATTTCCTTCCGGCATCCTTCGATATGGCACTTCTGAGCCATTTCGCTTTCTTCCTTTGTGTTTGCTGCCGTCAGGAAGCTGGTTAATGCCGAAATAATACCTCTGTTTGGTTGCTTCCTGCGCGGACGGTGCTTGGGATGTAACTGGCGGGACGGCCAATTGCCACGCGACAACATGGCGGCAAATTCAAGATTAAATGGACCGCGCGGTCGTCTTGCGGAGGGCGGCGAGCCGGTGCAATTTCCGTCCCGCCGCGAAATATTTCTCGAGGATATTCTGCGCGCTACTGAGATTCGATGTGAATCGTTCCCGAGCTGGTGCGCAGATCGACCATCGGTCCGCCCGAGCCAACTTTTCCGTGCAGATCGCGCCGGCTGATCGTTCCCTGAACCGTGAGCGGGAACTTCGAATCAATGCTGCCGGAGCTGGTGCGCGCGTGCAGCTCGAATGAAGTTTGCCGCGGAAGCGCAACCGTCAAATCGCCCGATCCCGTGTGCAGCCGCCAGTCGCCCGTCGGCGTGCCCTCGGCTCGAATATTTCCGCTGCCCGTGCCCACATGGACCGCACCCTTCACGCCATTTATCTCGACAGTACCTGAGCCGCTCGACGCTTCCACGTCGCCCGCGCCCGTCTGCGACAGAACGATGTCGCCCGAGCCGGTCGAAGCGTTCATTCCGCCCGTCACGCTGTCGGCGTGGATGCTGCCGCTGCCGCTCGCCGCGCGCACGTTGCCTTTGACTCCAGAAAGCGTTACATCGCCCGAGCCGGCTCGCGCCGACGCATCGCCGCCGATACTCGAAAGTTTCACGTTGCCTGAGCCTGTTGTTGATTCCACTGGTCCCGTTACGCCCTGCACGGTCTGATCGCCCGAGCCTGTCGCCGAATGCAGACGCGTCTGCGCCGGCGTGATGATCTCGTAGCTGATCGAAATGTTGCGCAGCAGGTCGCTTTCATCTTCATGGCCGATGGTGATTGTGTTGCCGTTTTGCACGACCGGCGGATGTTGTTCGACATACTGCACGCGCGAAGCCGCGTCGCGGCTGCTTGTGAACCAACTGTCGTTCGCGCGTATCGTCGCGTGGATCTCCACTTTCCCGGAATCGCCGGGACGCACCGTGATGTTTCCCGAGCCCGTCGTAACGTCCAGGTTTACCGGCCCGTTTACCGTAAGCGTTTTGTCGAAATGGCCGTCAACTGCGGCCCGCGCTGGCGCTGCCGCCAGCGTTGCCATCACCGCGAGCGCAAACGCCGCGCCCGCCCAACGCGCACTCTTCATCATCGGACACACTCCTATCGCGAGATTTTGTGGCCCTGTGTAAGGAACGCAAATCCGTATCTAAAAGTTCAGACGCACGCCGCCGCAAAGGGTGAGCAAGCTGGTCCGCACAGCCGCGGAATCCGTGTGTGTTTCATGGGCAGGCTGCCTGACGATGCTGGTCCTTGCTTCGCGCTTCCTCGCTCCTGGCGCTAGTCACGAGCTAATTTTGGCGAGGTATGCCGCTCTTGGCTGTCGTGGCGCTGCCGGTGGACGCGCCGCTGCTACTACTGTTGGCTGTCCCTCCGCCCGAAGACCACGCTTGAGCGCCCGCGCTGCGGAAACTGGACGCGCCCGATGACTGCGTTCCGAGCGAACCTCCATTGTTACCATAGGAGCGACTGCCCTCCACACAGGAAAACCCGCCGCGAGAAGAGAGTTTGGCAATCACGACAGCCTTGCTTGTCCACCCGGAGGCAACAGCACTCGCAGCGACGAAATTCCGTGTCTCGTAGTCGTACGTGATTCTGAGCGCAGCGGTCCTGACGTTCGGGTTCGTGCCATCCGCTGTTCCGCTGGCGGCTTCTATCATGAAATGGACTTGAATTTCCGGCGCTGCAGCCCTGCGAGGTGCGGGAGTGAACTCGGCCTGAAATTCCTTCGGCGGCTTGGGCAGTTTTTTCACTTTTTCCGAGGAGTTCAAGGCAACCTGTTCCACAACACCTCCCGGCTTGCTGGGAAGCAGGAAGACGCCATACTTCAAATTGCGTGGTTTACCTCTTTCGTCGACTAGATTTCTCAGCACCAAGCCGACTCTATCGCCGACGCGCACCCAGCGAACAGCGTCGCCGCGTCTCATCCTAGGGGGGACAGGCAATTTTCCCCTTTTCCGAGAAAGCGCATTCGCAGGCTTTACGAGAAGCGCATATTGGTTGCTGCTATAGCGAATCGTGCTTATCTCGGGACAGATCTCAAAGGGACAAACCTCCAAGTCCCAGAAGTTGGGGACAATTGTCTGCCGGATCACTTTCTTTTTACCGGTTTTCGGGTCTACAACCGATTCAACCCGCAAACTCTCCCGGGAGCAGAAGAGAGGATATTCACGCACGATAATTATCGGCCGACGCACCGTTGCGGGTTGCTGTGTTGGCCTGGGCCGCCAGCATGTCCCATGCTGCGCGCACTGGAAGAAAGTTCCTTCCTCGTATAGGTGCGTCAGTCCGGAGAAAGAGGAAGAAAGCCCGGAAGCTTTGAGCGCTGCGGCTGTCTCGACTCGTTTTTGCTCCACGCGGGCGAGAACCCAGCGATCCCATGCGAGCCGCGCCGGTGGTTCTTCCGCTCCCGAGATTTGGAGTTGGCGGCCCTTGTTGTAGATAACCGTTTCTCCTTGCGCCAGATGTATCTTCTCGTTCTTGGACTCCAGCGCGTCTTCTCCATCCTTGCCCTGAGGCGTGATCGCGGTGCCGTCGAGATAGCTGTCCACTCACAGGAAGCTAGACTTCGGAAACTCAATTGGCCCGGCGGGCGTATCAAGCCTGAATTGTTCATTCGGAAGAATATTGGCGGAGACAGTGGCCGTGCCCGTCAGCAATTCCAGCCGTGTGACCGGGGCGTTATGCTTCACTTGAAGCTTCGGAAACAATAGGACAGAACTCTCGGCAAGATAGACCGTCGAGCCATCTGCAAATTCGATTTCTCGCCAGGCTACACCCCTGCTGGATTGGAGTATTGTATTCCGCCTGCTCCCAAGACTGATACAGGTCCGGACGGCTCCCGTTTCCGCGGGAGACGCGGACATCGCCCTGCACATAAGCGAGCCGGACAATTTCCGCGTCGCTTTGTGGGGAAGCCGGCGCAGTTGTAGCCAGCGAAAGCAATAGTCCCGAAAATGCGAGGAATGGGAAAAAACGGTGCCAGGAAGTTCTCATCACAACCCTCCTGCCGGTAATCAGCCTCTTACTCAAACAGATGCAGGCCAGGCCTTTCCCGTTCCATTTATTTGTGGTTACTTCTTATGTCACACTGACTAATGGGAGGGCGGCCTGTCTTGCGATTGGCATAAATTGAACGGAAGCTAGCGAGGGGCACTTCTGAAAGATTCCTGCCACAAATAGAGAGGTAGTGTTTGCCGGGTGACGATCAGGAATTCCGTCCGCAGCACTTCTTGTACTTTTTTCCTGAGCCGCAGGGGCACAGGTCATTCCGGCCGATCTTCGCGCCCGTGCGGACTTGCTTGGGCGCTTCGGCTTTCTCCGAGCCTGTCTGGAATTGCAGTTCCTGTTGCTGGCGCCGCTGCCGCCGCTCGATTTGCCGCGCTTCCTCTTCCGGCCGCGCGGGCTGCATCAAGTAGAGGAAGCGAATCACTTCCGTATCGATGCGCCCCATCATTTCCTCGAACAGCTTGAATCCTTCTTTTTTGAATTCGACTAGCGGATCCACCTGGCCGTAGCCGCGCAGGCCGATTCCTTCCTTCAAGTGATCGAGCGTCAGCAAGTGGTCTTTCCACTGCGCGTCGACAATATCGAGCATCATGTGCCGCTCGAGCCAGCGCATCATCTGCGCCCCGAACAATGTTTCCTTCTCCTCGTAACGCAACTTCGCTTTCTCGATCAGCGCATCGAGGAGTGTGTCGTGATTCAATTGCAAGGGATCGATCCCTGCGGCTTTCATGTCCAGCCCGAATTGATTGAGCACTTCGCCGGAGAGCTGCGTGATGTTCCACTGATCCGGGTGCTGCTCGCGCGGGCAATAGGTGTCGGTCAGATCGGCCATCAAGTCTTCGGTTAGCGCGAGAATGTCGTCCTTCTGATCCTTCCCCTCGAGGACGGCGCGGCGAATGGAATAAATCGTCTCGCGCTGCTTGTTCATCACGTCGTCGTATTCGAGCAGGTGCTTGCGGGCTTCGAAGTTCTGCGCTTCCACTGATTTCTGCGCGTTCTCGATGCGCTTGGAAATCAAGCGGGACTCGATCGGGATTCCTTCCTTCATGCCCAGCATGTACATGAATTTTTGCACGCGTTCACCGCCGAAAATGCGCAGCAAATCGTCTTCGAGAGACAAATAAAATCGCGAAGATCCCGGATCGCCCTGGCGTCCCGCGCGTCCGCGCAACTGATTGTCGATGCGCCGCGCCTCGTGCCGCTCGGTTCCCAGAATGTGCAAGCCGCCCATGGCCACCACTTCATCGTGTTCCGCCTTGCACTGTCCGGCGTACTGATCGTAAAGCGGCTTCCATTGCTCAAGCGGTACCTGGAAAATTTTTCCTTCTTGCTGGAAGAGCACCATGGCCACATTGCCTGCGCCGTTTCCGCCGGTTGATGCCTCCTGCGAGGTTTCCTGTGCGGGCTCCGCCGCGGCCGGATGTTCGTTGCCATTGCCAATCACGGCGCCTACGGGCGCGTAGGGAATTGCGAGTTTATTTTTCAGGCAGTAATCGCGCGTCATCGCTTCCGGATTGCCGCCGAGCAGAATATCGGTTCCGCGGCCGGCCATGTTTGTCGATACGGTCACCGCGCCCTTGCGTCCTGCTTGCGCGACGATTTTCGCTTCGCGCTCGTGCTGCTTCGCGTTCAGCACCTGATGCGGAATGCCGGACTGTTTTAGCTTTTCGGCGATTTTTTCCGACTTCTCAATCGAAATGCTCCCGATCAGCACGGGCTGGCCGCTCTCGTGCAATTGCCGGACGCCGCTCGTGCGCGTTCCGTCTTCCTGAATGATTCCGTTCACCACCGCTTCGAGTTTTTCCGCTTCCGTGCGATATACAACGTCGGGATTCTCGATGCGGATCAGCGTCTGGTTCGTCGGAATCACCACCACGTCGAGGCCGTAAATCTTATTGAACTCTTTCGCTTCCGTTTCCGCCGTGCCGGTCATGCCGGAAAGTTTTTTGTACATGCGAAAATAATTCTGGAACGTCACCGTCGCCAGCGTCTGGTTTTCGCGCTCGATTTTCACGCCTTCTTTCGCTTCAATCGCCTGATGCAATCCGTCGGACCATCGCCGCCCGGGCATTTGGCGTCCCGTGAATTCGTCGACGATCACCACTTCGCCTTCCTTAACCACATAATCCACGTCGCGCGTGAACAGCGAATGCGCGCGCAGGCCCTGGTAGACGTGATGAATCAATTCGAGGTTCTGCGGGTCGTACATGTTCGGTAGCGCCAGCAGGCGCTCGCATTTCGCCACGCCTTCCTCGGTCAGCGTCGCGGTTTTGTGCTTTTCGTCGAGCGTGTAATCGATGTCCTTGATCAGCTTGGGAATGATTTTGTCGATGCGGTAATACTTGTCCGTCGATTCCTCGGCGGGGCCGGAAATAATCAGTGGGGTGCGCGCCTCGTCGATCAAAATCGAGTCCACTTCGTCGACGATCCCGAAATGGTGGCCGCGTTGGACGCAATCGGCCAGATCATATTTCATGTTGTCGCGCAGATAATCGAAGCCGAATTCGTTGTTCGTGCCGTAGGTGATGTCCGCGCCGTAAGCGGCGCGCCGCTGCGCATCATCCAAATCGTGAACGATCACGCCGACCGTCAGCCCCAGCGTTTTGTAAATCGGGCTCATCCATTCGGCGTCGCGCCGCGCCAGGTAATCGTTCACCGTGACGATATGCACGCCGCGTCCCGCGAGCGCGTTCAAATACGCGGGAAGCGTGGCGACCAGCGTTTTTCCTTCGCCGGTTTTCATCTCCGCGATTTTGCCGTCGTGCAGCACCATGCCGCCGATCAACTGCACGTCGAAATGGCGCATTCCCAGTTTTCGCCGGCCCACTTCGCGCGCCAGCGCAAACGCGGGAACCAGCACGGGCGCAAAAGCCTCCTGCATTTTCGTGCGGTATAGCGGGTCCTTGATGTCGACGCCTTCGAGCTTCGACGTCACCTGCATCTTCATTTCCGCGGTCTTGACACGGAAGTCGTCGTCCGCGAGCTTCTGCATTTCCGGCTCGAGCGCGTTGATCTGCGCAACCAGAGGTTGCAGCTTCTTGATGTCGCGTTCGTGCTTCGTCCCGACGAAAAACGCGATTATATTTTCTACGAACCTCTCGGCATCCATTCTTTTCCGTTGGATGCTTGCCTTCGGGCAAGCGTCGCAAACCTCTCTTGTGGCTGTTTCGGGAGCAATGCAGCAATTGGTAAGGAGCGTTCCACAGGGACGTTCCCCTTATTCGCCAGCGCAACCCGTACACTCTATTCTATCCTGTTCGCCGCATTCCGCGCAAAGCGCGCGCTTCGCGTGAGTTGCTCCCGCATCACGGACGTCCTATGATTGGATGCTGGTAACGGGCGGCGATTCGCGCGCCTGAAAGGACGTTGAATGGCTGGCAATCCCGCTGAAAACAAATTGACCGAAGGCGTGGTCTACGAAGCGCTGCGCGCCGTCGAGGATCCGGAGCATCATCGCGGCATTCTTTCGCTGAATATTGTGCGCAGCCTGGTGGTGCGCGACGGCGATATTTCGCTCGTCGTTTCGCTCCTGCGGCCGGAGCCTGCCTATCGCGACGCGCTCGAACGCGCGATTCGCGCCGCCATTGCGCGGCTGCAAGGCGTGCGCGCATTCGATCTGAAATTCGACGCCCCCGCTCCCGGCGGCCGCGGCCTGCCGCAAAAAGAGCCGATTCGCGGCGTGAAGCATTTGATTGCTGTCGCCAGCGGCAAAGGCGGCGTGGGCAAAACAACCGTCGCCGTGAATCTCGCGATCGCGCTGCAAAGAATGGGCTCAAAAGTCGGCTTGATGGACGCGGACGTTTACGGGCCAAATGTTCCGCTGATGCTCGGTACAACCGAGCAGCCGCGCGCCATCGCCGAAAACGTGATTATTCCCGTGGAAGCCTATGGGCTGAAAATAATATCGATGGGACTGCTCAATCCCGGCGACCGCCCGCTGATCTGGCGCGGGCCGATGCTCCATGGCGTGATGCAGCAATTCCTCCGCAGCGTGCAGTGGGGCGAGCTCGATTACCTGATCGTTGATTTGCCGCCGGGCACGGGCGACGTGCAGCTCTCGCTGGTGCAGACCGCCGCGATTTCCGGCGCGGTACTCGTCACCACGCCGTCCGTGGTCGCGCTCGCCGACGTGCGCAAGGCCATCGAAATGTTCCGGCAGGTGAACGTCGAAATTCTCGGCGTGATCGAGAACATGAGCTACTTTTCCTGCCCGCATTGCGACGCGCGCATCGACGTTTTCGGCCACGGCGAAGGCGAGCGCATGGCGAAAACGTTCGGCGCGCCATTCCTCGGCGAAATTGAAATTGATCCGCAGATTCGCATCGGCGGAGACACGGGAAAGCCCGTGGCCGCGGAGGGTGAAGACGCGCCAGGCGCGAAAAGTATCTATGCTGTGGGCCGCGCCGTGGCCGCGCGCGTCGCGGAGACGGGCCGCGCCGCCGACGCGCCCGTCGTGCAAATCCTCTGAGTTAGCCTGCAAGGGAAGGAGCAAAATGAGCGCGCGTCGGCTTTCCACCTTGGACGACTTTTCCTTGGGCGGAAGAGACTTGCGCAAAAATCTGAAATATGGCATAACATCCGATTGTAAGCTCGATTTGCGTTCCCACCCGGCCTGAATTCTCTTTTCCCTGAAAATTTCTGAGGCATCTCCGCCTTGGGCTGCCTTGTCAGCGCCGGACGCGTGTGTTACTTTCGCTCTTCATTTGTAAGCACTTAGAAATATCCAACGGAGCAGGAAATTGATTCGCAGCTATCGCGGACGCGCGCCGCGGATTGCCGCGTCGGCCTATATCGACGAGGCGGCGACGATCATTGGCGACGTCCAGATTGGCGACCATTCGAGCGTCTGGCCGGGCGTGGTGATTCGCGGCGACGTTCACTACATACGCATCGGCGCGGCCACGAATGTGCAAGATGGCTCCGTGCTGCACGTGATGCGCGACGACCATCCGCTGGTGCTCGGCGACAATGTGACGATTGGGCATGGCGTCGTGCTGCACGGCTGCACGATTGAGTCGCGATGCCTGATCGGCATGGGCGCGATTATTTTGAATGGCGCGAAGATCGGCACAGGGTCGATTGTCGCCGCAGGCACGCTGGTCCCCGAAGGCACGATTGTCCCGCCGGGGAGCTTGTTTATGGGGCATCCGGGGAAGTTGCGGCGCGTGCTGACGGCGGAGGACCAGCAGTCGATTGATAATTACGCGCAGCGGTACGTCGAATACAAGGAGACGTATCGCGAAGAGGCGAAGGAGCAAGGAGGCAGAGAGGCAAGGAAGTGAGCGAATCGGCAAAACCCGAAAGCGAGCGTCGAAAATTCAGGGCCATCAAAGGGACGCGCGATATTCTGCCGCCGGATTCGGCGCTGTGGAACTGGTTCGAGAATACCGCCCGGAGCGTGATGGAGTCGTACAACTTCGGCGAAATTCGCACGCCGATCTTTGAGGAGACGGGCTTATTCGCTCGCTCGGTCGGCCTCAGTACGGACATAGTCTCGAAAGAAATGTACGAATTTGATTTGCACGCCTCAGATGCGGTCCACACGTCGCGTCTGCTTTATTTCGAGTCAAGAAGCGCGCTGCGCCGTATGGGTAGGCTGTACCATCTCGTGACAGACTTGGAGTCTGCCTGGCAATCTAACAGGATCGAACAGAACGATAAGAACAAACGCGTAATAGATGAACTCAGAAGTATTTATGACGCGCTATTCCGCGATTTGGCTGACGATAAAGCACTGGCAAATGCAGACGGCACTCCCGAGATTATGCGGCTGTTCTATCGCGCTTCGGATCTGATGTTAGAAATAGACATAGCACAACACGTTGTTCTTCGGCCGGAGGCGACGGCGTCGGTCGTGCGGGCGTATGTCGAGCACAGGCTGGACACGCGGCCGGGGGATCAGAAGCTCTACTACATCGGCCCGATGTTCCGGCGGGAGAGGCCGCAGAAGGGGCGTTACCGGCAGTTTTATCAAATCGGCGCGGAGGTGCTGGGCGCGTCGGACGCGCCCGCGATTGACGCGGAGCTGATCGAAATGCTGACGGTGCTTCTCGAACGCTGCCAGATCGAAAAATACACGCTGCTGATCAATTCGATTGGGTGCGCGAATTGCAGGCCCGCGTATGTCGAACTATTGCGCGCGGAATTGCGCAAGCCGGAAATCTTCGAGCGCCTCGGCGCGGACAGCAAGCGCCGCGTGGAGGCGAATCCGCTGCGCGTGATGGACTCCAAGCTGCCGGAAGAGCAGGAGATTATCGAGAAGCTGCCGAAAATCTCGCAGCATCTCTGCGACGACTGCAAAACGCATTACGAGAAATTGAAGAGGGAACTCGCGCTGCGCAAGGTGCCGTTCACGGAATCGCCACGGCTGGTGCGCGGCCTCGACTATTACATGCGGACGACGTTCGAGATTACGAGTCCGATTCTCGGCGCGCAAAATGCGCTGTGCGGCGGCGGGCGTTACGACGGGCTTGTGGAATTGCTCGGCGGCCCGAAGGGAATCAAAGGCATCGGCTTCGCGCTGGGCGAGGATCGTTTTATTGACGCGATTCAGGAGGCGAAGAAAGTTCACGCAACGCGCACTGCTGACGTTTTCATCGCGTGGATGGGCGAAAATGCGTATCCAGCGGCGGTGCGGCTGGCGCGCGTGCTGCGCGACGCAAAGCACGTTGTCGAATTGCCTCCGGCGGAAATGAAATTCCGCAAGGCTCTCGAACGCGCGGATAAGGCGGGCGCTCGATATGCGTTGATCATCGGCGACGACGAAATTGCGTCGAAGCAACTGACGATCAAACATCTCGCGGACGGCCAGCAGAGAAAAATCGCGGAAGATGAGCTGGTCAATTATTTCGGTTCAAAACGCAATTGATTCCACGGTGATGCGAGCGTGGCGTTGTTTTTATTGTGAATCAAGGGGGATGAATTGTTCGACTCGTTGGGTGAGATGAAGCGCACGGGTTATTGCGGCGACCTGCGCGTCGCGGATGCGGGGCGCAATGTCGTGCTGATGGGGTGGGTGCACCGGCGGCGCGATTTGGGCCAGCTGATTTTTCTGGATTTGCGCGACCGCGCGGGAATTTGCCAGGTGGTGTGCAATCGCGACCAGTATTCGGAGGCGCACGCGAAAGCGGACGAAGTGCGTCCCGAATATGTTGTCGCGGTCGAAGGGCGCGTGTTTCGCCGGCAGCGGCCGAATCCGGAGCTGGCAACGGGCGACGTGGAAGTGATGGCCACGCGCGTCCACATTTTGAATAACGCGAAGACGCCGCCATTTCAAATTGAGGACGACACGAACGCGAACGAGGAAACGCGCCTGCGCTATCGCTATCTCGATCTGCGCCGCCGGCGGCCGCATCGCAATATCGCCCTGCGGCATCGCGTGGTGATCGAAATTCGCAAGGCGCTCGACGATCTGGGCTTCTACGAAATCGAAACGCCGATGCTGACGCGGTCGACTCCCGAAGGCGCGCGCGATTATCTGGTCCCCAGCCGCATCCATCACGGGCAGTTCTACGCGCTGCCGCAGTCGCCGCAAATCTTCAAGCAGATTCTGATGATCAGCGGCATGGATCGCTATTTCCAAATCGTCCGCTGCTTTCGCGACGAGGATTTGCGTGCCGACCGCCAGCCGGAATTCACGCAGCTCGATTTGGAAATGTCGTTTCCGCGCCAGCAGGATATTTTCGAGGTGATCGAGCGCGTGATGGAGCGCGCGATGAGCGTGATTGGCGCAACGGTCCGGCGGCCGTTCCGCCACATGCAGTATAAGGACGCGATGCGGCGTTACGGCTCGGACAAGCCGGACCTGCGCTTCGGCATGGAATTGCAGGACGTGACGAAATTCCTCGAGCCGGCGCGCGAGACGTTCGGCATCGAAGGCAACGTCTACGCGCTGCTCGCGCCGGGCGCGGGAGCGTGGTCGCGCAAGCAGCTCGACGATCTTGCCGAGCAGGCGAAAACCGCGGGCGCGAAAACGATGTACACGATTAAAGTCGCGCCAGAGGGAGTCACCTCGTCGCTCGAAAAAACTCTCGGCGCGGACGCGGTGACAAACTTGGCGAAGAGCTTGGGCGCGAAGCGCGGCGACTTGATTGTTGCCGTCGCCGCGAAAGAACAAATTCCAGGCAGCGACTCGGCGGCGATTGTGGCGGGACAATTGCGTTTGCGCATCGCCGAACAATTAGGCTTGATGAACAAAGACCGCTGGGAATTTGTGTGGATCACGGGCTTTCCGCTGTTCGAATGGAGCGAGACGGACAAGAAATGGAATAGCGCGCAGCATCCGTTCACCGGAATTGTTGAGGAGGATTTGGAGAAACTCGAAAGTGCGCCGGGCGAAGTGCGCTCGAAGGGCTACGATTTGGTGCTCAATGGGGTTGAACTTGGCTCGGGCAGCATTCGAATTCACCGCCAGGATGTACAGGCGCGCGTGTTCAAGGCGCTGGGGCTTTCCGACGAGACGGCGCAGCAGCGATTCGGATTTTTCCTCGACGCTCTGACGTATGGCACTCCGCCGCACGGCGGAATCGCGCTGGGAATCGACCGCGTTGTCGCGCTCTTTGCCGGCGAGAAGTCGATTCGCGAAGTGATCGCGTTCCCGAAGACCACCGCCGCGCAGGATTTGATGGCCGAGTCGCCGTCCGATGTCGGCGCGGATCAGCTCGACGAACTTGGCATCGCGGTGAAGCCTAAAGAGAAGCCCACATCGAGCGGCGCATAATGACGGTGGCCTACAGCTAATGTCGCGGATACGGATACTGCCGGAGAATGTGGCGAAGAAAATTGGGGCCGGAGGAGCTTTTTAGGGGGTCGGAGCTTTAGCTCCGACATTCCCGGTTATATATGAAAGGGCTTTAGCCCCTGAAGCAGAGATGAGTAGGCTCACCCACAGAACCGCTCCTCAATGCACATACTTTGTGATCACAAAAACCTGGGAGAATCGCGAGTTGTTCCGGGTGCAGGAGAACGCCGAGATTGTGCTGGCCTGTTTGTTCAACTATCGGGATCGCGCAGCATACCTGCTTCACGAGTTTGTCGTCATGCCGAATCATCTCCACATTCTTTTGACTCCCGGCGGCGAATGCACCCTTGAGAAAGCAATGCAGTCATTAAGGGCGGAAGTTCTCGCGCCATTCATCTGAAGCGAGAGCAGAAAATGCAGATCTGGCAGCCGGGGTTTCATGAATGGACTGTGCGGAGCAATGAAGACTATGAAAGCAAGCGTGGCTATATTTGGCAAAATCCAGTGCATCGAAAACTGGCAGACAGGCCGGAGGAATGGATTTTCGGCTCGGCTTGCGGCAAATATCGACTTGACCCCGTACCAGAAAAACTGAAGGATGGCTTCAGGGGCTAAAGCCCCACAGCTAGAGTTGCTGTTATGTCGGAGCTGAAGCTCCGACTCCCTAAGGAGCTCGGCCGCGGATGAGCCGGATACGCATATTGCCGGAGAATGTCGCGAATAAAATCGCGGCGGGAGAAGTTGTCGAGCGGCCTGCGTCGGTGGTGAAGGAGCTGGTCGAGAATTCGCTGGACGCGGGAGCGAAGTCGGTGCGCGTGGAAGTCGAATCGGGCGGGAAGCGGCTGATTCGCGTCACCGACGACGGTTCCGGCATGCCGCACGACGACGCGCTGCTCGCCTTTGAGCGGCACGCGACGTCGAAGCTGCGCACGGCGGACGATTTGCTTTCGATTGCAACGCTGGGTTTTCGCGGCGAGGCGCTGCCGTCGATTGCGGCGGTGTCGCGGCTGACGCTTGAGACGCGCGCGGCGGAAGAAGAGCAGGGAACGCGGATCGAATTCGCGGGCGGGAAACTGATCGGCGTGAAGCCTGCGGGCGCGCCCGGCGGGACGGCGATCAGCGTCGCGGATCTTTTTTACTGCGTGCCCGCGCGGCGAAAATTCCTCAAATCCGAAACTACGGAACTGAGCCACATCGCGTCGCTCGTGACGCATTACGCGCTGGCGCATCCCGACAAGCAATTTGTGCTGAAAACGCCGACGCAGGAAATTCTGAATGCGGCGCCCGTCGAGACAATGGCCGAGCGGCTCTATCAAGTATTCGGGCGGCAGGCCGTGGCGGAAATGGTGGAGATGCAGCCCGCGGAGGCGCCGATTCGCGCTGCGATCACCGAGCCGGAGATGGAGGCGGGCGAGGAAGCGGCGCGCATTCGCGTGTCGGGATTCGTTTCGCGTCCCGAAGTGCAGCGGACGAATCGCAACGGCATTTATATTTTCGTGAACCGGCGGCTGATTCGCGACCGCCTGGTGCTGCACGCGATCGGCGAAGCGTATCGCAACATCATGCCCGCGGGCACGTTTGCGGCGGTGCTGCTGTTCATTGATTTGCCATGCGCGGAGGTCGACGTGAATGTGCATCCGGCGAAAGTGGAGGTGCGTTTCCGTCATTCGCAGGTGGTGCACGATTTCGTGCGCGACTCGATTCGCATGGCGCTGTCGAATGCGCGGCCCGTGCCGAGTTTTCCCGCGGGCGCGCCGCAAAATGCAGTATCAGTTGCCGCTGCTGCGAGCGCAGGCGCTTCACGCGCTGCGCCAAGTCTTTCGCCGAGCGTCTCTGGAGATGCAGCGCTGGGAGGTTTGCCTGGGCCGCCACGAGCGATCATTCCCAACGAAGTGCCAAACGAAGCGGCTTCGAGTGCGACGCGCGTCGAAACGATGCCAGACGCGTTTGAATTAACGGGCGCGCCGGATCGTCCGATTCCGCAGCGGCTGAATTTCGAAACAGTGGAAGACATTGTGCTGCCGCTTGCGGTTCCGAGTTCGGTGGACGGCTGCCGCGGGCCTGCGGTGAGCGAATCGGAATCGGCGGGCGCGCTGCCCGGGCCGGAAAGCATTGGCGATTTGAAGCCGCTCGGGCAAATCAGCGCGAGCTATATTGTTGCGGTGAATGGGCAAGGGCTGTGGATCATCGACCAGCACGTCGCGCACGAGCGCGTGCTGTTCGAAAAGCATCTGGCCGCGCGGCGCGCGGGGGAATTGGGCGGGCAGCGATTGCTGATGCCGATTGTCGCCGAACTCGCGCCGCATCAAATGGTGATTTTCGAGCAGATCGAGAAGGAATTGCGCGCGAACGGATTCGAAGCCGAGTTGATTGGGCCGCGGGAAGTCGCGATCGGCGCCGCACCGGCGGGAATTGCGAGCGGCAACGCGGAAAAACTGCTCGCGGAGATTCTCGACGGCGTGGCGCGCGATTCACAGGCGATTTCGCTCGAGTCGCTGCAAGCGCGCATCGCGGCTTCCACGGCGTGCCAGGCGGCGATCAAAGTAAACATGCCGCTCGATCAAACGAAAATGGAATGGCTGCTCGCGGAATTGGCGAAGACGGAATATCCGATGAGCTGCCCGCACGGCAGGCCCGTGGTGCTGCGATATTCAGTGCGCGAAATCGAGCGCGCCTTCAAGAGAATATGAAGCATAGCCGCTTACATTTAGGAGGACACAGGCTTCTTTGAGCGTATGGTTCCTATTTCCCGCTTTCATCCCGCTGGCGGCATTTGTTTACTACGGGGCTCGTTCGTCATGGCTGGCGCTGAAGATGGCTGACGACATCAATCTGCTCGTACCTCCTAAACTGCAGGTGTCGTACTTTGGGCTCGATTTGATTTTTGTTTGGCGGAAACATGACAAGTTGTTTCCCGATCGCTCGGAACTGAGGGCACTTTATAAAAAATACATGATCCGCGCGGTTGCGTGGTTTCTCATTACGTTCGTCACCCTCTTGCTTTTAGCGGGTGTGGTTAGGTCATGAATCTTAGAGAGTTAAAATGGGACGCTTGGTAATTGCGATTGATGGGCCCGTGGGGTCGGGGAAGAGCACGGCGGCGCGGCGCGTTGCCGAACTGCTGGGCTACACGTACATCGACACGGGCGCGATGTACCGCGCCGTGGCGCTGAAGGCGCTGCGGCAAAAACTTTCGCTCGACGCGACCGATGAGCTTGTTGCTCTCGCGGCCGCGTCACGAATTGATTTGCGCGCGCAGGATGGCGGGCAAAGCGTGATGCTCGACGGCGCGGACGTGACGGCCGCGATTCGCACGTCCGAAGTTTCGCAGGCAGCCTCAAAAATTGCGGTCATCGAAGGCGTCAGGCGCGTGCTCGTCGCGGAGCAGCGGCGCGCAGGCGCGAATGGCGGCGTGGTGATGGAAGGGCGCGACATTGGCAGCGTCGTTTTTCCCGAGGCTGAGCTGAAGATTTTCCTCACCGCATCGGATGAGACGCGCGCGCAGCGGCGCTGGCGCGAGCATCAGCAGAAGGGCGATGCCATTGATCTGGCGAAGACGCTCGAGGAAATTCGAGAGCGTGACCGTCGCGACGCGGGACGCGCGCATTCGCCGCTGATTCGCGCCGAGGGCGCGGTGCTCGTCGACAGCACGGCGATGGAAGCCGAGGAAGTGGCGCGCTTGATCGCCATGCTGGCGCGCGAACAAGCGCAAGGTCAGAACGCAAAATAGCCGCAGGGAACCTCGCAGGACGACTCAGGGCAAACGATAGATCGACCTTTCCGATATTCCCTTCGGACGTAAAAGTTTCTGGATTTAGTTCGGGCTGGACATGGACGAGAGGAACTCGGCGTTATTTTTTGCCTTCGAGAGGCGGCCCAGCAAGAGTTCCATCGCTTCGACGGTCGAGAGCGGACTCAGAACCTTGCGAAGCACCCAAATGCGATTGAGTTCGTCGGCCGGCAAGAGCAATTCATCTTTACGCGTCCCGGAGCGATTGATATCGATCGTCGGAAACACGCGCTTATCGACGAGACGCCGGTCGAGATTGATTTCCATGTTGCCGGTGCCTTTGAATTCCTCGAAGATCACATCGTCCATGCGGCTGCCCGTGTCGATCAGCGCCGTGGCGATGATGGTGAGCGAGCCGCCCTCTTCGATGTTTCGCGCAGCGGCAAAAAAGCGGCGCGGGCGTTGTAGCGCGTTGGCGTCGATACCGCCGGAGAGGACTTTTCCCGATGGCGGCGTGACGGCGTTGTAGGCGCGTCCGAGGCGCGTGAGCGAATCGAGGAGCACCACGACGTCGCGCTTGTGCTCGACGAGGCGCTTGGCCTTTTCGAGAACCATTTCGGCGACTTGAATGTGCCGCTGCGGCGGCTCATCGAATGTGGAGCTGATGACTTCGCCCTTCACGGTACGCTGCATGTCGGTGACTTCTTCCGGGCGCTCGTCGATCAGCAGCACGATGAGCGCGATCTCCGGATGATTCGTGGTGATCGAATTCGCGAGCGACTGCAGCATCATCGTCTTGCCGGTGCGCGGCGGTGCGACGATCAAGCCGCGCTGGCCTTTGCCGATGGGGCAGAGCATGTCGAGAACGCGCCCCGTGAGATTCTCCTTGGTGGTTTCAAGGCGAATGCGCTCCTGCGGATAGAGCGGCGTCAAATTGTCGAAGAAGATTTTATTGCGCGCGACTTCGGGGTCTTCGAAGTTCACCGCCTCGACTTTAATCAGCGCGAAATAGCGCTCGCCGTCCTTGGGCGGGCGAACCTGGCCGGAAACGGTGTCGCCGGTGCGCAGGTCGAATTTGCGGATTTGCGACGGCGAGACGTAGATGTCGTCGGGTCCGGGCAGGTAGTTATATTCCGGCGCGCGGAGGAAGCCGAAGCCGTCGGGCAGGCATTCCAGAACGCCTTCGGAGAAAATCAGGCCGTTCTTTTCGGTCTGCGCGCGGAGGATCTGGAAGATCAACTCCTGCTTGCGCATGCCGCTGGCGCCCGGGATGTTCAGCTCCTTGGCGATTTTCGCCAGGTCGGTGATGTTGCGGTCCTTCAATTCTGCAAGACTGATGCTCATCGCATTGTTTCCTTAAATTGATTTATTCGATTTTTGTTTCTACTTCCCAAATTTTGACCTGAGGTTTCTCGGGCACGGGAGCACTCGGGATGTTCCTCGGGCAGGTGATCTTTCGAGCGGCCGGAATTTCCCCCTCCGGCTCAAATTTCACTCTCAGCTTCGTGGAAATACCGAAGGCCTAGTTGGTGAATTCCTTGTCCTGCGGCACGCCAGCGTCAAACTCGGGCGCAACTTCGGGAATCGGCGTGGGGCTGGACGCCGTCAGAGGCCGTTCGAGCGCCAAGTGCAAAACTTCGTCCATTGTGTCGACGAATTTCACGGACATCTGTGCCTGAATTTCGGGCGGAACGTCCGCAAGGTCCTTTTCATTGTCCCGCGGCAGAATCACGGTGCGCAAGCCCAGGCGGTGGGCGGCGAGCAGCTTTTCCTTTACGCCGCCGATGGGCAGCACTTTGCCGCGCAGGGTGATTTCTCCGGTCATGGCCAGATCGCAGCGCACCGGAATATGCGTGAGCGCGCTGGCGATCGAGGTGCAGAGCGTGATGCCGGCCGATGGGCCGTCTTTCGGGATGGCGCCTTCCGGCACGTGTACGTGAATGTCGAGGTGGCGATAGAAATCCTTCGGCAAGCCGAACATATGGCTGCGCGAGCGGACGTAACTCATCGCCGCTTGCGCGGATTCCTGCATCACGTCGCCCAGTTTTCCCGTGAGCGTCAGGCGGCCTTTGCCCTGCATGAGCGTCGCTTCGGTGCTCAGGACCTGCCCTCCGACTTCCGTCCATGCCAGGCCGACCGCGAGGCCGACTTCATTCTTTTTCTCGGACCAGATATCGCGGTACTTGATGACGCCCAGATAGCCGCTGACATTCGCGGGCGTGACGTCGACTTTCGCGGATTTGCCCTCGGCGACCAATTTGCGCGCCACCTTGCGGGAAATATTCGCGATTTCGCGTTCCAGATTGCGCACGCCGGCTTCATGCGTGTAATGGCGGATCAGGTGCAGCAAGCCTTCGTCCGTGAAGCCTAGGTTTTCCCCGGCAATGCCCGTGGCTTCGCTCTGCTTGTGAACCAGGAAGCGCTTCGCGATTTGCAGCTTCTCCTGCTCGGTGTAGCCGGGGAGCCGCAGAACTTCCATGCGATCCTGCAGCGGCTGCGGAATCGTGTGCAAGACGTTCGCCGTGCAGACGAACATCACTTTCGAGAGATCGTACTCGACGTCGAGATAATGATCCGTGAACGCGTGGTTCAGCTCCGGGTCGAGCACTTCCATCAGCGCGGCCGAAGGATCGCCGCGGAAATCCATGGACATCTTGTCGACTTCGTCCAGCACGAAAACGGGATTGACCGTCCCGGCCTTGCGCATCATCTGAATGATCTGCCCGGGCAACGCGCCAATGTACGTGCGGCGATGGCCGCGGATTTCCGCTTCATCGCGCACGCCGCCCAGCGAAACGCGCACAAACTTGCGGCCCGTGGCCTTGCCGATCGACGTTGCCAGCGAAGTCTTGCCCACGCCCGGAGGGCCGACGAAGCAGAGAATCGAGCCCTTGGGATTCTTGACCAGCTGGCGAACGGCCAAAAATTCCAGGATGCGCTCCTTGATTTTTTCCAGCCCGTAATGGTCTTCGTTGAGGATTTCCTCGGCGCGCTTGATGTCGCGGATTTCGCGTGAGCGCTTTTTCCACGGCACGGCCAGCATCCAGTCCAGATAATTGCGCGAGACGGTGGATTCGGCCGACATGGGCGGCATCATTTCCAGCCGCTTGAGCTCCTGCATGGCCTTTTCCTGCACTTCCGCGGGCATGCCGGAAGTTTCGATTTTTTTCTTGAGCTGGTCGAGCTCGCCCGCTTCGCCGCGCCCGAGCTCTTTCTGGATGGCCTTGAGTTTTTCGTTGAGGTAATACTCTTTCTGGGCGCGCTCCATTTGCCGTTTGACGCGCGTATTGACGCTGCGATCGACGTTGAGCTTCTCGGTTTCCGTGTCAAGAATTTCGGCGATGCGGTTCAGGCGCTCGAGCGGATCGAAAATCTCCAGCAGCTCCTGCTTTTCCTCGACGGGAATCTGCAAATTCGCGGCGATGGCGTCGGAAAGTTTGGCCGGATCGTCCACGCGGACCGCGGCGATCATCGTGTCGTAATTGAGCGACTGCGAAAGCTTGACGTACTGCTCGAAAAGTCCGCTGACGCGGCTGGCGGCCTGTTCGAGCTGCGGGTTCGGCTCGGTTTTCACCGGGATCACGCGAATCGACGCTCGGAAAAAGCCCTCGTCGTTGGTGATCTGCACGATTTTGGCGCGCTCGGCGCCTTCAACCAAAACTTTGATGTTGCCGTCGGGAAGCTTCACGCTCTGCACGATATTGGCCAGCGTTCCCACCTGATAAATTTCGTCGGGCCGGGGATCATCGACCGAAGCATCGTGCTGCGTGGCGAGGAAAATCTTTTTTTCGCCCGCCAGCGCTTCTTCCAGCGCGCGCACGGAGGCTTCGCGTCCCACGATGAACGGCGTCATCATCTGCGGGAAGATGACCATCTCGCGCACCGGCATCATCGGCACGCGCTTCACTTCGAGTTTTTCCTTGTTAAACACGGAATCGTTCGGCTCTCCCTGACGCGGTTAGCCCGCCTTTTCCAGCAGGCTCCAATTGATCTCCCGGCTCTTGACCATTTCCGCGGTGACGATGAAATCGCGCATCTTCCGCTGCGAAGGCAGGTGGTACATCAGGTCAAGCATCAGGTCTTCCAGAATCATGCGCAGCCCGCGCGCGCCGACTTTGCGCTGCAGCGCCAGATCGGCCACCGTTTCCAGCGCGTCGTCGGTGAATTTCAGGCGGACATTTTCGAATTCAAAAAGTTTCTGGTACTGGCGAATGAGCGCGTTCTTCGGTTCCTGCAGAATGCGAATCAGCGCCGATTTGTCGAGATCGCCCAGAACTCCCAGCACGGGCAGGCGCCCGACAAATTCGGGAATCAGGCCGTAGCGGATCAAGTCGGTCGGCTGCGCTTGTTCGAGAACTTCGATATTGCGCCGCGACGGCGTCGAAGGCGCTACGTCCGCGTGGAAGCCCAGAGATTTCTGGCCGATGCGGCGCTCGATAATCTTTTCCATGCCCACGAACGCGCCGCCACAAATAAAAAGAATGTTCGTCGTGTCGACGGGCGTGAATTCCTGGTGCGGATGCTTGCGGCCGCCCTGCGGAGGCACATTCGCCGTGGTGCCTTCCAGAATTTTCAGCAGCGCCTGCTGCACGCCTTCGCCGGAAACATCCCGCGTGATGGACGGGTTTTCGTCCTTCTTTGAGATTTTGTCGATCTCGTCGATATAGATGATTCCTTGCTGCGCCTTTTGCACGTCGCCATCGGCGGCTTGCAGCAGCTTCAGAATAATGTTTTCCACATCCTCGCCGACGTAGCCGGCTTCGGTGAGCGTGGTGGCATCCACGATCGCGAAGGGAACATCGAGCATGCGCGAAAGCGTTTGCGCCAGCAGCGTCTTGCCGGTGCCCGTCGGCCCGATGAGCAGGATATTCGATTTCGTGAGCTCCACGTCGCTCGGCTGGCGATTCAGGAAAATGCGCTTGTAATGATTGTAGACCGCGACCGCGAGCTTCTTTTTCGTTTTATCCTGGCCGATCACATAGCCATCGAGAAACGCCTTGATCTCCGGCGGACGCGGCAAATGGCGATTCGCGGGACTCGCCTGCTCGCGCTTTTCATCGTCGAGAATCTGCTGGCAGACGCTCACGCACTCATTGCAGATGTACGAGCGCGGATATTCCGAAGGCGAGCTGATGAGTTTCTCCACCTGCTCCTGGGTCTTGTGGCAGAAGGAGCAATGGAGCGTTTCGTCCGCGTTAAATCGCTTGACCGGAATGTTCTCCTCCAGATCGAATCCTGTGCGACGCAAATCCTAACCGCTATTGTACGGCACCGGTACGTTCGGCAGGCGCCCGTTCACCGGTTTAGCTACTAACCTTTTGGAACGGACTAGCGGTTCTTGGAGATGATTTCGTCGACGATCCCGTATTCCTTGGCCTGTTCTGCTGACATGATGAAATCGCGCTCGACGTCTTTCTCGATCTTTTCGATGGGCTGCGACGTGTGGTGCGCCAGCAGATGATTGAGCACCGTGCGCATCCGCAAAATCTCTTTCGCGTGGATGTCGATGTCCGTCGCCTGGCCCGAAAGGCCGCTCAGCCACGGCTGATGAATCAAGATGCGCGAATTGGGCAGCGAATAGCGCTTCTTCGGCGACCCGGCCGTCAGCAGCAAAGCGGCAATCGACGCCGCCTGGCCCACGCAGTAGGTGACCACATCGGGGCGAACAAACTGCATCGTGTCGTAGATCGCCATCCCCGCCGTGATCGAGCCTCCCGGCGAATTGATGTACACCGAAATATCCTTTTCCGGGTCCTCGGCCGCGAGGAACAGCAGTTGCGCCGTCACGAGATTCGCAACGTGGTCGTCAATCGGCGTGCCGATGAAGATGATGTGATCCTTCAGCAGCCGCGAATAAATGTCGTAGGCGCGCTCGCCGCGGTTGGTCTGTTCGACCACCATGGGGACGAGCGTTGTTGCGTGCGGGCCCGGCAACTCGATGTCCCTCATCGGGGATTGACCGGCGCGCCTGGGAGTCCGAAGCAGGTATTATTTTTCACGTTTGGCGATGGTTTGAATTCGTGCCGTGCGGTGAAGCCAATCAATTGCCTTATCACTGCGCAACTTCGATTTCATCCTATCGAGGGCCCCTTGCTTTGTCAAGCGCGCGCGCACCACTGCGGCGGAATCGCCACTACGCTCCGCGAACGAGGCAATTTCCTTTTCCAGGTCCTCGTCGCTCGCCTCGATTTTTTCCGCTGAAGCGATGCGGTCGAGCAGAATCTCCGCCTTGACGTCGCGCTCGGCGCGATCATGTTGACGGTGGCGAAGCGAAACCCAGTCCAGATTGACGGCTCGCGGATCCACTCCCTGCGCTGACAGGGAACGCACCACGCGCTCGAGCCGCACATCCATTTGCTGTTCGATGAGCGCCTGCGGCACGGGGAAATCGTGGCGCTTCACCAGCTCTTCGAGAATTTTCTCGTGCGCCTGCGCCCGCCGCTGCTCGTCGCGCGCCGCGGTAAGTTGCTCGCGGATCTTGCCGCGGAACTCTTCGAGCGTTTTGGCTCCGCTCGCCGCTTCGCCAATGTCCTTCACAAAATCGTCGTTCAACTCCGGCAGCTTCTTTTCCTTGATGCCGCGGACTTCCACGGCAAAGTGGTACGTTTTTCCCGCGAGCTTCGGGTCGGGGAAGTCATCGGGATACTTCGTTTCGAATCGCCTGGTTTCGCCGGCCGCCGCGCCGCGCAGATTTTCGTTGAATGATTCCAGCGTGTCTTCGGCGCCGATATGGCATTGGACGTTTTCAGCGCGAATCGGTTCGCCTCCGCCCGCGGGCGTGCCGATCAATTTCACTTGCACGAAATCGTCGTCTTTCGCGGTGCGGCCCTCCGCGGGAATGTACGTGGCGGCGCGCTCGCGCATTTCTTCCAGCGTTTTGTCAACTTCCGCGTCGCCGACGTCCATGGCTTCGACTTCGATTTCCAGATTCTTGTAATCGCCAAGCTCGAATTCAGGAAGCACTTCGAACGTCGCGCGAACTTTCAGCGGGCCAGCCTCGGTAAAGTCCACTTTGTCGACTTGCGGCCGCGTGACCGGCGTGAGCTTTTTTTCCGTCAACGCTTGCTCGAGGAATTCGGGAACCAGCGATTCCAGCACTTCGCCTTTGATTTCCTCCGCGAAGCGCCGCCGGATCAGCGTCACCGGAGCCTTGCCGGGGCGAAATCCCGGAATGCGTGCGACGCGCGCCAAATCGCGGGCGATTTTTTCCGTCGTTTTCTGGACATTCTCCGCGGGAATTTCGAGGTCGATCTCGCGGCGGCACGTTGCTTCAGTCATTGTGTGTTTTCAAATCTCGCGGCGGACAAAGTTCTAATTATCGGCCCAACTTTTCGCGCAAATTTGGGCCCGCTTCGGGAACGTTACGGCGCAACACGATTCACGCTGCTTGAGCCTCTTCGGGAATTTCCGCAGGAGGGGCGCGGAACAGCGGCCAACCACCAGCACCAACGTCAGTATAGGGCAACCGCGCGCGACCGTCAACCCGGCGCTAGGCGCAACAGCAGTTTCGGAAACTGAACAAAAGGAGCTTTGAAAAGCGGTTTTTCGCAGCGGGTGAACGCTGTGGCACGCGCGCTCTGCGGTCGCGGCCTATTTTCATGGCCTGATTTTTGCCGTTCAGTGACACCCTTGCGAGTCGCTCAGTGCGCGTGGAAAAAATTCACTGGGTACCGCGAAGCAGCCCCTCTTTCAGGTGGAATCGGCGACGACCGGAATCGATAGTCCGAGGACAAGAAAGCGGAGCAGATCGATGGCGGTGCGTACTGGATGCGAACCGCGATGCAAATAGCGCAGACGGTAGAGCCGCTCCAGGGTGAGAGCCAGGCAGGTCAGCAGCCACACTATGAGCAAGCTGCGTCTAGGGTGATGGCGAATATGCTTGAGCCCATAGCGATTCTTGGCATCGTTGAAGCCTTCGTTTTCGATCTTCCAGCGGCTCTTGGCCATCGCGTACAGGCAGCGACGGCTAATGCGCGAGGAACAATTCGT
>Ga0307372_10002042_pt1 | contig 34129 bp, 30 predicted proteins | sample OX1MG_FD_202533 | JGI IMG/M metagenome (GOLD analysis project Ga0307372, IMG submission 202533) | Soil microbial communities from Risofladan, Vaasa, Finland - OX-1 | ecosystem: Environmental > Terrestrial > Soil > Coastal area > Acid sulfate soil | place: Finland: Risofladan, Vaasa | collected... | reverse complement strand
GAGGAGGGGTACGAGTGAAAGCCCGGCGACGTAATGCAGCTGCCAGAAGTTGCCGAAGACGAGGCCACTGAGGGCAACCACCGTCAACCCCGGGAGGAGCAGCAGCCCGGTCCACGACGTCAGTGCGCGGTTCCCGAAGACTCGCTTGGCTGCGGCGCCACCGCGCCGCCCGGTCTGCCACCAGACCTGCAGCGGCGAACGCAGATCGGTGTCCAGCGTTGGCTGCGGCATGACCGTTCTACTTGTACCTGAGCTCCCTTACGGAACGGTGAAGGGCAAGCGACGGGCTAGCTGGCGTGACCGGCAATCATGTGGCGTTCGGCGCTTTCTGAGCGACGAGCCGGAGTGGAGCCCGAGCGATGGCACTCGCCTGCGCTGCCGTCAGGCGACCGTCGCTCACCAGACGCTGCAAGACGTAGCTCATCCGCCGCATTGCCGCCGTGAGGTGGCGAAACGGATCGAGCGCGCTCGGCGCCTGCACCAACCCGGCCAGCAGCGCAGCTTGCGCCCAGCTCAACCGTTCTGGAGGAATACCAAAGCACCCCAGGCTTGCGGCGCGAATCCCGTAGAACCCGTGGCCGAAGTACGCGGCGCCGAGATACATCGACAGGATCGCCGCCTTCGTGTAATGGGTGTCGAACTGCAAGGCGAGTGACACGCGGTGAACCCGGCCCCACAACCCGTCTGTTTCCGATGGATACAGGAGATGAGCGAGTTGAATTTCGATCGTGCTGCCACCTGCGTCGGTGCCGGTGAGATACCCCAAGAGACCACGCAAAAGGTCAGGCACGTCCACACCGTCATTGGAGTAGAAGGTGCCGTCTTCCGCTGCCACCATGGCGATGGCGATCCGCTCCGTCGGGGCGATCATTTCGGGGAGCGATCCGTGGGCACGGTCGATCGCTTCGACGACAGCGGGTGCATCGTTCACGCGTGGACCGGTGGCCAGATTGATATCGAATGTGGTCACACCAGCGATCACAATCACGAGTGCGATCCGGACCGCGAGCCACCGGCGTCGTTTCCCGCGACCGGCAGGTGGACGGGCGACGCTGGAAGCGTCAGCACTCTCTTGATCAGTCCCCGACGTGGAGGCTTCGGCCGCGTCTGGGGGAGCGTGAGTCTCGGAGATGGTCACTATCGGCGCAAGCGGATGGCCACCTCGGCGCGGCCGCTGGTCAATTCACGCATGGCCGCTTGGCTCCGGTCGAACCGAGATGACCGGCGATCCTCTGCGGCCCTACGAACGTCGCGCTATGCACTGTTGTTGATTCTGGGAACGCAGCATTACGAAAGGCTGACGAGGATGTTCGCGGCTCGCACTGACACCTTCTCAGGTCCGGCGTCCGGCAGACCGTCGGTCATCTCGCAGCAGTCAGGTTACCCCACCGGTTCGGCCCGACACATATGGTGGCATCGCATCACGGGCCTGCGGGTTCACGACGGTCGGTAGTCGAGGCCGTCGGGACGCACAAGGTGATAGACCGCGTTGCCACTCCATTCCCAGACAACCCGCATCGTTGTCGGGTCGACGATGATGATGCGGTTGCCGAAGTCGTCGCAGATGGCGATCCGGTTGCTCGCCAAGGGGATGGCGATCGAGGGATGGTTGAGTTGCCCCGCCCCGCGCGGGGCATAGCGCCAGAGCACCGCGCCGTTGGCGGCGACCCGCAGAACGGCGCCGAATGACGAGTAGTCCGTGAGCAGCACCGAACCGTCCGGCAACGCCATCGCGTCCGATGGATACGCTGCCGGCACCCGGTGGCTCCAGCGCACGCTGCCGTTGGGGTTGAGCCAGGTTACCCGGCTGCCGCTGATCTCAGTGACGACCAGCGACCCGCCCCGGGTGGGGAACGCCCCATTCGGCTCCGAGAACTGCAATGGCGGGTTGTGCCGGCACCCGTGTCCGCCGAGCATTCCCAGCAAAGCCCCGGTCGCCCCGTTCAGATGCAGGAGGCGGCAGTTGTTGATGTCGGCAAGCCACACCGAGCCATCGGCGGCGGGCACGGCATCGTCCGGGTTGTTGAGGAGCGCGAGGCCTCGACCACGATGCAGATAGCGCCCAATCTGCCACAGGATGGCCCCGGTGAGCCGATTCACGTCCAGCGCACCCTGCCCGAACTCGGAGTTGGCGACGATGTGCGCGCAATCGAGCGTGTAGAAGGCGTCATCCGGCGGACCGAGCGGCCGGGCCAGTGGCGGTGAGGCCGTCGAGAGGGTCCAGGTGACGGCGCCGCTCGGGTTGATTTCAAGGATACGGCTCTTGCCGCTACTCTCGGCAATGAGCAGGTGGCCGGTGAAGGGAACGCCTGCGGGCAGGGCCGTCAAGGCCGCTGCCTCGCCAGGGAGGAGGCACACGAGGGAAACGCTCTTCGGTGCCGGTGTCGGTGCCGGTGCCGCAGCCGGCGAACTCGCTGACGCCCGCGCGGTAGCGTGGGGCACAACCAATTGCGGGGTTGACGAGCATGCTGCAACCAGAATCGCGACCATGCCCGCCACGTACGGCAATCGTGCACGAATTGTGCTCACGGCCCGGCTCCACACGCCGGCATCGAGTACAGCGTTTTGGTGGTGGCGTCGACGATCTCGAGGGTCCCGGTCGCAGTTGCTGCGAGCCCCTGGGGAGCCGGAAGGTTCACCGCGATGGGATGGGAAGCCCCGGACGTGGGGTCGACCGCGACGACGTCATGGCGGTCCAGTTCGGTGACGTAGAGCAGCCCAGCATAGGCAACCACCTCATCGAGATCGGCGAAGCGGCCGAGGGTCCTGCGGGTCCCTGCCGGGGTCAGCATGACCAGCCCCGGGGACGACTCGCTGGCCACAAAGACGTTGCCATTGGAGTCGATGGCGGCAGCGACCGGGCGTCCCAAGTTGGTGGCGATCAGCTGCGGAGTGGAAGAGCCGGTGAGTGGCACGGCGAACATCTCGCCGGCGGGGCTGTCGGGGACGAGCAGCCGCGGTGCTGCCGTGTCGCCGGCGATGCCGTCGATGCCGGCGTTGGCGGTGCGGTTGGGAAACGTGATGAGCGTGCCCCGCGTCGGTGCGATCGCCGCGATCGCGTTGAGATTCTGCTGGGCCACGTACACGCTGGAGTTCTCTACGGCGATACCCTCCGGACCGCCGACGACGGTTTGGGCAGCGATCCCGCTGCCGTCGGGATTGAGGCTGAACACCAGGTTCGCCTCGCGTGCACTGACCCAGAGGCGGCCGCCGGAATCGACGGCGATGTCGTCGGGCGAAACCGCGAAGTGGTGGACAACGTGCAGCGCCCTGACGTCCATGGCGGCGGCGCAGCTGGCGAGGGTCATTGCGGCCGTCGGCGCTGCGGACGGCGTCGGTATCCGGGGGCTGCTCGGTGCTGAAGGGGTTGAGTTTGCCGGCGACGGGCCGGCCGACACGCTGCTCGCGCACGCAGCCAGCCCGACGGTGGCAGTCAACGCGACGACAAGGCGCCGGGCACGGTGCGGAGCAAGTCGTGGAACACGCGCGTCCACTCGTCGCTGGGTGGTCACCACGCCGGCTGGAGCCAACGCCGACGCCGTTGCGCTGATCGTGCCTCGATGACGGCAGCGACAGACAATGCGTGGCCCTCGCGACGAGCACAACAGGGTGTGAGCGCGCGGCCCGTCAACGCAGCACGCGTCCTGGTCTCCACAGGCCGCGGTGCCACGGTTGGACACGGTTCAATGGCGTGTCGCGAGTGCTCGAGGTGGGTGCGCGCCGTCGAAAATAACGTTGCGGACCCGCAGTCGTACGTAGGGATGACATGCGCTGCGCATTATCGATCACGGGTCCCATCGCCGCAGCACTCAGTTGGGTGCGAGAACTTCATCCACGCCCAGGCGAGCGCTCCCGATGTCGCCCGAGCTAGCTGCGGTGCCAATACATGTTCACCGGGTCACGCGAATGACCGGATATCTCGGGGTATCGGTGGACGCTCGGCGAAGTCATCAGCGTCCGAGCCTCAACGCCAGCGCTCGTGAAAACGCCGGATGCACGCCACGCAACTGGACCCAGCGCGCGCCGAACCCGTCCTCGACGACGCGTCCTTGGACGCCGAGTGCCGATTCCTCCATGATGCTCGCCACCGCTGAGCAGACGAGCGCAACCAAGCCGGCTGCCCCGAGCGCAAGTCCCAAGGGATTTGCCACCTGCGACAGCGCAGGAGTGGCTGATACCGGGATGATGGCAACCCAGGCAGCGCCGCCCAGGGCAGCAAGCCGAACCATCGCAGCGTGACGGCTCTGCACACGCGTCGCCACCGCCTTGCACACGGGGACGTATCCACTGGCGCTTCGGCGCGTCGCGATCCAGGCGATGAGCAGCGCAAACCAGCTGATGAAGAACAGGCAGCCCACCCAGCCAGGCGTCGTGCTGTATCGACGCCGAAGATTCGATGTTGCGGGTGCTCCCGTCACCACGCAGACCGCCGGTAGCCGACCCTCCTCGAAGTACTTGGCCGGCACCGTGACCGTGTCCTCGCTCCATCCCGGATACGGCAATGTGGGCGGCGAGTTCATCCGAGAAGCGTAGTCGGGTTACCACAGGACGGTGCTGGTGGGCACCGACGGGCGAGCTTCCTGTGGATCTCCCGAGGCCCGCCTGGTCGATACCATACGGCTGGCCGGGCCCCGAGCTCGAGGTGTTCGTCGGCGAGCGGCAGCAGCTCGATGCGGCGGTGCGGAGCGGAGGTTGCGCCACGCACGGGATGGTAGTGCGCCTCAAGTTGTTGCCTGTCGACGCCCCGGCGTTGATCCCGCGCCGCAACGCAAAGAGGACCGCCCCAAGGCGGCCCTCTCGTGTCGCGATCGAATCAGCGCCTCAGCAGGGATTGGTGGACAGGATCTTGCGGAACACGTTGAACCGCGTGACCGAGGCACCCCCACCGCCGAAGAGGATGTAGTTGGCGTTGAGCAACGGCCCGTACTGCGCGTTCTGACCGAAGTCATTCGTGGAGCCGGGGATGTGATTCCCGAACTGCCACCGGCAGCCGGCGCCGGTGTTGACCGTGCTGAAGAATGGATAGAACGCAACCGGTTGGCCGCTGTCAGTGAGCGGGAAGTGCGTGCAGTTCGCGCCGGTCGAACGGTTGCAGGGGTTGACTGCCGCTGTCGACTCGATGTCTGGCAGGTCCACCTCGAACACGGCGCGGGTGTAGCGGACTTTGTACGAGGAACCCGTCAAGGGGCTCCCAATCTGCCACGAGGTCGGATGCAAGGCGGTATTGCCGTCGGGCCACACCGGTTGATAGGTCTGTCCATCGAAGCCGGTGTTCGTATCCGTGCACATGCTGACATGCAGGACCGAAGCCTCTGATCCGGGGAAGCAGAAGTCGTCATCGCCGTCGGTCGGCTGAGCGTTGAGACCCGATCCCTCCTGGTCACCCGCAGGGCACGTGATGGGGTTACCGCTGCTGTCCAGACCGAACTGGCTCGCCGGGACCGGCACTGGGCCGTGGCAGAGCTGCGCGTGACCGATCTCGTCCGTGAACGCGATGTTGTCCTGATCGGCGCCCCACGGAAGGATCGTCTTCTCCGACGACGTGCTGTACATGGGGTGGAAGGCGTATGGGATGTTGTTGCAGCTCGTGCCGGTCGGGTCGTACTGAATGTGTCCAAAGCCGTTGGCCTTGCTGGCAGTCATCGAACCCGTCTGGCCACTGGTCTTGTCCTTGATGATCGTCTGCAGCCCGGCAGGCGTGTCATGCACTGTGACGCTGAGGTGGTCACCCGAAGCCATGAACAGGTCGCGCTTGGCATCCGGCGTGAACGTCGCCGAAGTCGAGTCGATGGGATTTGCAGGTCCTGTCGACTTGCCGTTGAGCGTGAGAAACGCGAAGTTGATGGTTTCAATGCCCACACGGGCTGCGCATGTCGCATTCTGGAGCGTGCCGGCGACCGGGTCCTCGAGCAGACTGTCGATGTTCAGGGCTGCGCACCATTTGGTGGGATCGCACGATCCGGTACCGACGGCTACCTGCCACGTCGGCCACTGGATCCACCCCGGAGGATAGAACTGGAGCTCCATGAAGGCCGCACCCGCGTGCTTCGGGGACACCGTCGGGTCGAGGATATTGCTGTCACTGTCGGCCTTGCACGTGGAGATCTGCTCCGGATACGACGTGGTGTCGCACAGAGTCATGCCGTACCACGACCCGCTGTTCAGCTCGAACGTGTAGGACTTACCGGGTTTGTTTGGGTTTGCGGCGGGCGGGTTCGACGGAAGTTTCAGTTGCGATTGGAACTCATTTCCTGCCCCCGGCTGGTCCGAGAAGAAGTGCACGCCGGGCTCGTCGTGGCCGACGTAGTGATCCTCGCCGAAGACCTCTTCGCTGTTCCCAACCTCCGCGCAGAGTCCGGCGCTGTTGTAGCAGCTGATGTTCATGTGCGGTGCGGGCGAAGCGGCTTTGGCGGCGCTCGCGAAGCCGGTCATCCCGGCGACCGGCAGCGCCGCGGCGAGCGCAAGCGTCCCGAACACCACCGTCGATTTGGTCGGTCTCACCCCTGGCCCTCCATATGTTCTGGATGCCCGGAGCACCGGTTCACGGACGCAGCCGACCGGGCGATCCCGTCTAATGAGGCGCCAAGACTACCACCGGTGCACCGCGCATTTGTGGACCAAAGTTCCGCTCCGCCCATGTATCGCGGAGTGGTTCGCTGACTGCGACGAAAGGCCCGTACCAATCAGTGCATGTTCGCTCTTGCGCGTGTCACCGAACCTCGCTGTCAATGCGCTCGCGTGCAGCCGCACCGAGATGTCAGGGCGCGACTCCGCATGGCTCACTCGCGCCATCAGGAGAGCAACCGGTCGAGCGCCGCACGGCTACGGAGCCTCTGGAAAGGCCTGACGCATCCGCACGGTCACGAGCTTCTCCACCAGCGTCTTCGGCAGCGGCGTGTCGATCGGAAACTGGAGGGTGCCTTTGCTTGTCACGTATGGACCAATGTCGTGGGGGAGCTCCGGTATGACTGAGCCGCTATGCGGGAAGTAGCTGAGATGGTTCTTGTACGCGGCGAAGCCCGCGATCATCTGCCCGTGGACCCTGAAGCCGGGAATCCCGTATGAGATGCATTGCTCAGCCTCCGGAAGAACCTCCAGGATGGTCGTGCGCAGCGCACGCAACGTCGACTGCTTCGGCTCGTCCAATGCCGCCAGGTACGCGTCAACCGCTTGTTGGGACATGTTGTCAGTCTCGGTCTCGCACCGTCGAATCTCGCTAGGTGCTGGGGCGGGTCACCTGGATGACGGTCGCGCCCGTGGTGCTGCCTCCGGCGGACGTGCTGGTCGTGGCGAGGTTGTACCAACCTGCGCCGATGTCGAGGGGAAGGGCGATGGTACTGACCGCACCGCCAGAGGTTCGATCCGTCACATGTATGGGCGAGGCGACGAGGATCGCAGTACGTGTGCCTCCTGACTTCAAGGCAGCGACGCTCGCGTACGGACCGGTGAAGACGGCCGTCAGCGTGATGGGAACTTGCAAATCGTCGGCGGTCATTCCCGTGCTTTCAGCCGACCACTGCAAGCTGATGACCTGGCCAGGATGCAACGCGTGCGTCAACACTTCGGCATTGGCACAGCAGTTGAACCGGAACTGCTCATAGCTGACCGCGACCGACGGACTGGACGGGGAACATCCCGCGAGTACCGACGCGACCGGCGCGACGACAGCGGCCACCTTCCAACGGACTCGCATTGGGGGAGTATGGATGCTGTAGCGAAGAGACATGAAGCCGGCCGGGCATCACTCGTCTAGCGCGGGCGGCCTTCGCAAAGGGTGGAATGCCGAGGACGCCTCATTCAATCTGCGGTCGCGCTGGCGTCCGACGCGGCTGACGGGCGAGTGGAGTACGAGTCGTTGAACGCGATGGCGGGCTCAAAGCCTTCCCAGGTGAACTGACGTCTGCCCGGCTTGAGGGAAGCCGTCGGACATCGATAGACTGGCCGCCATGGGAGATTTCCAGAGTCCCACTGATCTCACGTCCAATCGCGGGCTGATCGCAGATCCGGTGGCCTTCGCCAGCGATGCGAATGCCGCCTCATGGCTCTTTCTGTGCGGCGAGGAATTTGCCGCGATGGAGGGCGGCCTGTCATATGCCGATGTCGAGGCTGCGGTTCCGACGTCCGCCAACATCGTGTCCGATCCACCTCGAATCCTTGACATGGACCTGGCACGGCGGCATGTTGCGGCGCTCGACGAGTTGCCACGGCCAACGCTCGTGACCTGTCGCACCGGCCCGCGCTCCTCCGCCGTGATCTACCTCTATGCGGGCCTGAGGGCCGGCGCGACAGCTGACGAGGTGTTGTCACGGGCCGAAGCGGACGGCGCACCCTTCTGCGCCTTCGAGGATCTCAAGGCGTGGGTCGCGCAAGGGCTGGCGGAGCTCCCCGAGGGTTAGCGGCGTATCGGTCGGAGCGCTTGCCCAGTCAGCTCAGCGGTGGGCGCCCAACGGCAGCCACACTCGACACACTCGTAACCGGATACGACCGTCCGTGGTGTGGCGCCAATGGTGGTGGCACTCGGCGTGTGCAGGACCACTTCGTTTGATCTGCACTCCGGGCACTCGCGGATTTCACCATCGCCCATGATCGACCACCTCTTGCTGACGCGCTGTGGGTGCCGACAAACTACAACTCAACCTTCCCACTGATATTGCATCCGTGTGACGGATGCCTGTGATCCATCGGCGTCGTGGCTGAGCGGCCCCCCGTGCACATGATGGTAGATGTTGGCCGGGTGCGCCTGCCACCGGAGGGTCTCTTGGTGATCCCGCAGGCAGAGCGTTGGGTCAACGATCCGTTGCGAGTGGGTGCGACCGCGATGAGGACTTGGCGAGCGGGCGAGCCACCCCGCGCAGGAGGGCGCGACCATGGCCCAGATCCCGGCCGACGCGCCCACTCTGAGGATGGGCAGTGGTGGTGGGACGGAACCGGGTGGCAACCGATGCGCAACAGGGGAACGCGCCGAGGAGCGCGGTATCGGGCCGGCGACACGTACGTCGGATACCTCGAGGTCCAAAAGCACGCGCCCGGCCGCTACCGGCGTTCGATCGCGGATGTCAGTGATCCGAACAAGCTGGGCTCGGTGATGTATCCGGCCGGCAAACCGCAGGGTGTCCACCTTTGCATCTCGCGCAACAGTACCGACAGGGACCGGCTTCGCAACGTGAGCGGCGAGCTTCTGCGGACCTATTTCGAGACCTCATTGCATCTCGAACCGGCCCTCGCCGCAGGTCTTGCAGAACGTTCGCGGAGGTTCCTATAGTAGCTGCGCGAGACGCGAACAAAACGATGCCCCGGGTATCGGGAAGCTTGACCGTATCCAACGAACCGCCGTCGTGAGGAGGCTGATCCGATGGACGAGACGATCAAGGTCCTTGTGATCGAGGATGATCCGAGTGTGGCCGAGATGTATCGCGTCCGCCTGGAGGCGGACGGGTATGACGTGGTGGTGGGAGGCGACGGAGAGGAGGGCTTGCAGCTCGCGATGAGCGAAGCGCCTGACTTCATCTACCTGGACCTCCGCCTGCCGAAGCTCGATGGCTTCGAGGTGCTCGAGCGCCTCCGCGCGGCGCCGGCAACGGCCCAGATCCCCGTCATCATCCTCAGCAACTACGGAGATCCAGAGACACGCGAGCGTGGCCTCAAGTTGGGCGCCCTCGACTTCCTGGTGAAGGCCGACACCACGCCAGGGGAACTCGCAGCGAGAGTCGAGGATATGACCGGGGTTACCGCGGCCTGAGAGACGACCGGACGCGCCCGGCGCATGGGCGTCGCCGGCTGCTACCGCTGACGATGCGCTGAAACGCCCGCGCCGCCCTCCGATCGAACGCGGCGCTGCGAAGCCAGCACGGCGTCGAGACGCTGCCGGCTGGCAGCGCATCGGCGCGCGTCGACGATGACATCACACAGTGCTCGATGCGCGATGTGGCGCTCGAGGTAGCGCCGAAGCTCGCGGGCCTCGGCGCGGTCAGCGCGGTGTTGTTGCCAAAGACGCCATAGCATGGGCGTGCCGCCTCGTCTGCTCCCGGATGGAGACTCGCTAATCTGGACGCTCACGTTGTACACCCGAAGCACACGTTGTGTCCAAGGTCGGTCCGGCAAAGACTTCCTTTGGTGGCTCGCGCCCCAGCTGAGGGTGGCGATCCGACCGTTCAGCCACGGATCCGGCGGAGCATCAGCGAGCTGGCAGCGCGTCACGCGTGCTCCATGAGCTTGCCGCTCCGTGACAGGGTGGGGTCGGTGCACGCGGCAAGGTTGAAGCAGCAGGGTCGTCGCTTTCCGCTCTGCATCTTCGAGATGCTCACTTCGACACGGCGTCTGCGCGTCTGAGGATTCTGGGTCGCATTGACCCAGCGGACCCACTCCCAACGCGCCATCGGCGTGATGCTTTTCCACATGTCCTGGATGTTCTGCGGGGCGGCGGCGAGCGCTGTCGCAAGATCCTGTGGCACATCCGGCTCCGGCCACTCGTCGCGTAGGACCAGTTCGAGTGTCGCTGTGTCACCCGCGCTGATACCGGCACTGCGCTGGAGTTTCCGATCGACTCGCATCCAGTGACCGGCCTTGCCGTCAGGCTCCAACACCGTCTCAAACGCATGACCGTTGAGGGTTCCCTGCACCGCCACCTGACCATGGGAGGGCAGCAACATGCTCGCCTTCGCCGGCAAGCGCACCAGAGTCGATGCCTCGAGCGTGTGCAGCGTCGCTTCACAACGAATCGTTGGCGCCGCCGCGCGCTGACTGGTGGGTGGCATCAGTAGGTATTGTGCCGTCCCGGATCGGCAGCGACCCGAGGCTCGCGCCGGCATCGGCCAACGGGCCCGGTCGCGACCGGGTGCTGCTTCCCCCGGTTCCGCTCGCTGCGGATCCTTGGGCGATTTGCCCAGGAAGTCACCCGTTAGGGTGATTTTTCGTTCGACGAGTTGACAAACCCCTCCCGGTTGTTTAGACAATCCCGACGCCATCTCACGAGGTTCCGTGGGTTGAGGTGTGCGCGGCGCTTCTCGCTGCCGGAACGGGCGGCGTCGCAAACGGTGGGTCCGGTTCGGAGGGCACAGGTCTGATGCGTTTGCAAGATGGAATCAGGGGCCGGGGGTCCCATGGTCTGTCGACGGCGAGCCGGCTGACCGTTGTCGGAGCCGCCGCCCTCGTCGCCGCCGCCTGCGGCAGCAGCTCGCCCGGCACGTCGAGTTCTGGAGCCACGAACCCCGGTGTCCCGTCGGGTATTACGGTGAGTGCCTTCACCACCGACATCGCCGGGACCATGAACCTGCTCAAGCCGCTGACCAACTACGCGACCAAGGGCTCGAACTCGCTGCTGATCGGCGTGATTCTGCCCGACACGACCTCGTCAACTCGGTGGGTCAACTTCGATGCACCGTATCTGACCTCCGCCCTGGCGGACGCAGGATTCAACCAGCAGCAGTTCCGCATCGACAACGCTCAGGGTAGCGATGCCACCGAGCTCAACCTTGCGACTGCTGACATCAACCTGGGCGCCAAGGTCCTGATCATGTGCCCGCTCGACGGACCCACCGGAAAGGCCATCGCCCAACTGGCGACGTCCAAGGGCGTCACCATGATCAGCTACGACCGGGCAACGTTCCAGGGCTCGAAGACGTACTACGTGAGCTTCGACAACCAGGCCGTCGGTGATCTCATCGGCAAGGGCTTCCTCTCGTGCGTCTCCGATTGGGGCGTGAGCAGCCCACAGGTCTTCGTGCTCAACGGCGGTCAGGACACGGATCCGAACGCCATCTCGTTCGCAACTGGCTACAACAAGGCCGTCTGGGGCCAGGCGGCGAAGACGGTTGACGCCGGAGCCACCAACAGCCAGGGCATGAAGCTCGTCGGTGAGAACTTCGCTCCCGGGTGGTCCAACACGGAAGGTGGCACGATCTTCCAGCAGGAGTTCACCTCCCATCCCTCGATCAACGCGACCATCGAGGCCAACGACGGACTCGCCAACGCGGTCATCAACGTCCTCAAGAACAATGGCGTGCCTGCCAAGAAGATCCCGACCACCGGTCAGGACGCGACTGCGCAGGGCATGGCGTGGGTTCTCGAGAACTACCAGTGCGGCTCGGTGTACAAGCCGGTCTACAAGGAAGCTCAGGATGCGGTCGCGATGGCCACGATCCTGCTCTCCGGCAACCCGGTCCCCGCGGCCCTGCTGAACGGCACGACCGTGGACCCGACCAACTCGAGCACCGTCGAGCCCGCGTCGCTGCTGACAGCGACCTGGGTGAACGCGGCCAACATGGAAGCGACGGTGGTCAAGGACGGCTTCGATCCCGCCTCGGCCATCTGCGCGATTGCCGGGCAGGCTGCCTGCACGGCGGCAGGAATCTCGTAATCGATTGACGGGCATTCCCCGGCGAATGCCCACCACGCGGTGATACAGCCGGGCCGTCCATCGGGGCGGCCCGGCCTCTCATCCCAGGCGGGCTCCCTCGCGATGTGCGATTGGAGGCTCGTGATCCGTGTGCCGGGGCGACGTGGGAGGATGGCCCGTTGCGTACGGGCCACCGAGGACCTTGATCTGAGGCGACTGAGATGAATCACGACCCCGGCGGAGCGGCGGGCGGAGCGTCGGCCCCGGTGGAGCCGCTCCTGAAGTTGCGGGGCATCGACAAGCACTTCGGCGCGGTCCAGGCCCTCTATCAGGTGGACCTGGATCTGCCCGCGGGCCAGGTCACCGGCCTCTGCGGTGACAACGGCGCGGGCAAGTCGGTGCTCACCCGCTGCATCGCCGGTGTGCACCAGGCGGATCACGGGCAGATCTTCTTCGAGGGTCAGCCGGTCCATATCCGCAACACGCGGGACGCGGCCGGTCTGGGCATCGAGACCGTGTACCAGGACCTCGCACTGGCCGACAACCTCGACATCGTCCAGAACATGTTCCTGGGACGGGAGCGGCTCCGCCGCGGACTGCTCGACGAGGATTCGATGGAGCGGGCGGCGGCGGAGACCTTGAGCAGCCTGCGGGTGACCACGGTGCGCTCCATCCGCCAGCCGGTGGCGTCCCTCTCGGGTGGTCAGCGGCAGTCGGTGGCGGTCGCCAAGGCGGTGATGTGGAACTCCAAGGTCGTGCTGCTCGACGAGCCCACCGCGGCCCTCGGCGTGGTGCAGACGGGGATGGTGCTCAACCTGGTGCGCCGCCTCCGCGACCGCGGTCTGGCCGTGATGGTGATCTCCCACAACCTCAACGACGTCTTCCAGGTGGCCGACCGGATCGCCATCCTCCACCTCGGGAGAATGGTGGCCGAGGGGCCGGCGGCCGGCTTCGACCGCCAGAGCGTGATCGAGTACATGACCACCGGCGGTCCGAAGATGCAGGCGCATGCGGCCGCGGTCGGAGCTGCCAGCGCCACCACCACGGGGGGTGCCTGAGCCATGGCCCAGACCGAGAACGAGCGCCCCAGCGTGGCCACCGCGCCGCCGCCGGCCAACTCCCTGGTGGACCTGACCGCGGCTGCGGACGTCTCCGCCGCCGAGCTGCCGCCGGAGATCGCGGCCCAGTCCCTCGGGGAGTATCTCCGCGCCTGGCTGCAACGCATCCGCAGCGGCGACAGCGGCGTCCTCCCGGTCCTGCTCGGACTCATTGTCGTCGCCGTCGCCTTCCAGATCGCCAACGGCAAGTTCCTGTCCCCCCAGAACCTCGTCAACCTGATCGAACAGAGCACCATCTACATGCTGCTGGCGATGGCCGAGATCTTCGCGCTGTTGCTCGGCGAGATCGACCTCTCCGTCGGCCTCGTGATGGGGCTGGGCGCGGTGCTCGTCGCCGAGGAGGTGCAGCCCGCCGGCCTCGGCTGGCCGTGGTGGCTGGCCATCGTCGTTTCACTGCTCATCTGCTCGGGGGTCGGCCTGATCCAGGGCACGCTCGTGGCGCGCCTCAAGATGCCGTCCTTCATCGTCACGCTCGGCGGTTTGCTGATCCTCGAGGGCGTGGCGATCATCGTCCTCGGGGGGAGCCTCGTCGGCATCGGAAACTCCCACTTCAGCAATGAGGTCTTCATCTACAACCTCTTCTGGGGGAAGTTCAGCCCGGCGATCAGCTGGGTCCTGCTCATCGTCGTCGGCGTGGCGGCCGCCGGCTGGGAGTGGTACCGCGACAGCCGGCGCCGCCGTTCCGGTCTGGTGGCCCCGCCGGCCAGCCTGACGCTCCTCAAGATCATCCTCGCAGCCGTTGCCGGCGTTGCCGTCGTGGTCATCTGCAACGTCAATCGAGCCCACTTCGGGGTCATCGATGGACTGCCGTTCATCATCCCGATCGTCCTCGTCGTTCTTTTCGGATGGACCGTCCTGCTCCAGCGCAGCCGGTTCGGCCGCTACGTGTATGCGATCGGTGGCAACCCCGAGGCGGCGCGCCGGGCCGGCATCAGCCTGCCCAAAATCCGGACGTGGTGCTTCGTCCTCGGAGCGCTCACCGCCGGAATCGCCGGCGTTCTCTTCGCATCGTGGCAGGTTTCGATCACCACCAACGTGATCAAGGATGCCAACAGCTACGTGTTGCTGGCGGTTGCTGCCGCTGTCATCGGTGGCACCAGTCTCTTCGGCGGCCGGGGCAGGACGATTCACGGCGTCCTCGGCGGCCTCGTCATCGGCGGCATCTACAACGGCCTGTTCCTGATCGGAGTCACGTCCGAATGGATCGACGTGGTCGTGGCGCTGGTGCTGCTGGCCGCCGGGACGATCGACGTCCTCTCCCGCCGCGGCGCGCAGACCCGCGCCTGATCCCTGGGGAACTCGACACGTGAGCCCCATGGCATCGCCCGAATCGGTTCGCCGGCACAACCTCAGCCTGCTGCTCCGTCTCCTCCATCAATCGGGAGCACTCTCCCGGTCTGAGATCGGCGCCGCCCTCGGGATGACCCGCAGCACGATCGGCGAGCTGGTGGCTGATCTGCGCGCCCGGGGTCTGGTGGAGGAGGGTGATCCCGCCCGCCTCGGCGCGCCAGGGCGACCCTCGCTCGTTGCGCGGCCCAATCCCGAGGGCGCCGCCGCGATCACCGCGGAGATCGCGGTCAACTCACTGTCCGCCGCGGTTGTCGGGCTCGGCGGGCGGATCCTCCATCTCGTCCGCGTCCCGCACCAGCCACGCCGCCTTGCCGTCGACCAGACGATCGAGGACGTCGGCACCCTCATTCAGACGGCGATGGCTGCGATCCCGCCGGGGTGCTGGGTCGCCGGCCTCGGCATCGCAATCGCCGGCGTCGTGAGCCGCGCGGACGGTCTGGTCCACTTCGCCCCGAACCTCGGGTGGCGCGATGTGCCGCTCGGCCTGCTCGTCGCCGAGCGATTCGGAGCCAGCCTTCCGATCGTGATCGCGAACGAAGCCGATCTCGGCGCGCTGGCCGAGCACACCTGGGGAGCGGGTGTCGGCGTCGATCACCTCATCTACGTCTCGAGCGAGGTCGGCGTCGGCGCAGGGGTGGTCATCGACGGCCGCCCGCTTGTCGGCGCCGCCGGGTGCGCCGGCGAGGTGGGTCACGTCCAGGTCAACCCGACGGGCGTGCGCTGCCGCTGCGGCGCGATCGGATGTTGGGAGACGGAGATCGGCGGTCCGGCGTTGTTGCGTCGTGCCGGCCGGACCGAGAGGAGCTACCGGGGGGAGGCGGTGACCCGTCTCCTGCGTGAAGCCGCATGGGGCGATCCCGTGGCGCTGGGCGCGGTGGAGGAAGTCGGACGCTGGCTCGGCTCCGGCCTCGCCGGGCTCACGAACGTCTTCAATCCTCAGCGCGTCGTTCTCGGAGGCCTGCTCTGCGACATGTGGCCCCTGGTCGAGCAGATCGTGCAGGCGGAATTGCGTGGCCGGGTGATGGCCCCGGCACTCGAGGTCGTCGACATCCGGGCGGCCCACCTCGGGGCTGACGGGCCGTTGCTCGGCGCAGCGGAACTGGCGCTCGCACGCGTGCTCGACGAGCCGACCCTGGTGCCGTCGCGCAGTGCCGAGCGGAGAAGCGCGTAGGCGGCCCTGCTGCTAGGTGACGGAGCGAAGCGCGGGGTAGTAGGCGCGAAAGCGGCGTCGCGTCTCCTGGTACGGTTCGATCCAGGCGGTGACGGGATCGACCACTTCGGTGACGCGCACGCACGCCGCAGCAGCCTCGTCGACATTGCGGTACACACCGCCGGCGACCCCCCCGAGCAGTGCCGCGCCGAATGCCGACCCCTGGTTCGTCGCCATGATCTCCAGCGGCATCTCCAGCACGCTCGCCACGATCTGCAGCCAGAGCCGGCTCTCCGCGCCGCCTCCCGAGACGCGGCCTCGCGCGCCGGACGCGCCCACGTCGCGAACCGTGTCGAGGCAGTCGCGCAACCCGAACGCGACACCCTCGAGGACGGCGCGAGTCAGCGCGCCCGGTCCGTGTCCCAGGGTGAGACCGCAGAAGGCGCCCCGTGCATCGGGGTCGACGTACGGGGTCCGTTCGCCGGCGAGGTACGGCAGGAAGACCAGCCCGTCGGAGCCCGGCGGGATGGGCGCGGCCTGAGCGACCATCTGGTCGTAGTCGGTGGCGGGGAAGAGCGTGTCGTGGAACCATGCGAGCGAGCCCGCAGCCGCGAGCATCACGCCCATGACCTGCCAGCGATCGGGCACGGCGTGGCAGAAGGCGTGCACACGACCCTGGGGGTCGCCGAGGAATCGATCGGTTGCGGCGAGCACCACGCCCGAGGTGCCGATGACGACGGAGAGCGGGCCCGGGCCTGTGATCCCAGCGCCGACCGCAGCGGCCGCCTGGTCACCAGATCCCGCGGCCATCGTCGCGCCATCGAGCGTCCCGACCGCGTCGGTGCTCTCTGCGAGATCGGGCAGCCATGACGCCGGGATCTCGAGCTCGTCGAGCAACTCCGCGCTCCAACGCCGAGCGCCGACATCGAGGAGCAGCGTTCCCGAGGCATCGGCCACGTCCATGCGGTGGCCGCCGGCCAGGCGATCGCGCACGAAGTCCTTGGGGAGGCAGATCCTGTGGATGCGTCCGTATTCGCTCCGCTCGTTCTCGCGCATCCAGAGCACCTTCGGCGCCGTGAAACCGGGGAGGGCGCGATTGCCGGTGAGGCGGAGGAGGCGCGCGAGCCCTGGTCCGGACTCCATCGCGGCGCACTGTGGCGCCGACCGCTGGTCGTTCCAGAGGATCGCGGGACGTATCACCGCACCGGCCTCGTCGAGACACACGAGTCCGTGCATCTGGCCTGAGAAACCGATCGCCAGGATTTCGGTGACCGTCGTCCGCAGGCTCGCGAGCACCTCATGCGAGGCCGCCAGCCAGTCTTCCGGGCGCTGCTCCATCCAGCCGGCGTGCGGCGAACTCACCGGGTAGCTGGACTCGGCGCTCGCAAGCACGCGTCCTGTTTCCGGGTCGACGGCAAGGGCCTTGGCGGCGCTCGTTCCGATGTCGATGCCGACGATCGCTGCCGACGTCATCGAAGCAGGGACGCCGCGGGCTCCGCCGACCGGCAGGACATGACGCTAGGAGCGGATGCCGTACAGGTAGTCGAGCGCGAGTTGATCGAGCTTCTCGAACGCCATCCCTCGGACACCCGCAGCTTCGACGTCGAAGCTCTCAGCGCGCAGCGCGCTCAGGGATTCGCCGGGCCCGAGCGTGGGCTCCGCGAGCTGGTCGAGCCGGGCGGCGACACGCGCTGCCTGGACCTCGGGATCAGCACGGAATGCCTTGGCACGGCCGCGCAGCAGCAGGTAGTTGCGCATGCAGGCGGCAGCGCTCTCCCAGACGCCGTCCATGTCCTCGGTGCGCGGCGGCTTGAAGTCGAAGTGCCGCGGGCCTTCATAACCGCCGGATTCGAGAATGTCGACCGTCCAGAACGCGCCGCGGGCGTTGCCCGCGCCGAAGCGAAGATCCTGGTCGTAGCGCGGTCCGTGCTGGCCGTTGAGGTCGACGTGGAACAGCTTGCCGTGCCACAACGCTTGAGCCAGCCCATGTGCGAAGTTCAGACTTGCCATCTCCTCGTGACCGACCTCCGGATTGAGCCCGACCATCTCCGAGTGCTCGAGCTCGTTGATGAACGCAAGCGCATGTCCGATCGACGGCAGCAGGATGTCGCCGCGTGGCTCGTTCGGCTTGGGCTCGATTGCGAAACGGATCTCGTAGTGCTGCTCGATGACATAGCTTGTGAGGATGTCGAACGCTTCCTTGTAGCGGTCGAGTGCGGTGCGAACATCCTTTGCGGCTCCGGACTCCGCGCCCTCGCGACCGCCCCAGAACACAACCACGCCGGCACCGAGCTCTGCGGCGAGATCGAGGTTGTCAGCGACCTTGCGCACCGCGAAACGGCGCACATCACGGTCGTTGGCGGTGAAGCCGCCGTCGCGGAAAACGGGGTGCGAGAACAGGTTCGTGGTGATCATCGGAATCACGAGGCCGGCGCTGTCGACCGCGCTGCGCAAACGACCGATTGCCTGGCTCTTCTCCGCAGCGGTCGCGGCGAACGGGAAGACATCGTTGTCGTGGAAGCTGATGCCGTACGCGCCGAGTTCAGCCAGCCGTCCGATTGCAACGACAGAGTCGAGGGGCTCACGCACGGCACTGCCGAACACGTCGACTCCCTGCCAGCCTACGGTCCAGAGCCCAAATGTAAAGCGGTCTTCGCGAGTAGGCGTCAGCACGGATTCTCCTTGGTACCAGCCGTTATTTGGAATCGTTCCGCCACCCAAAGGAGCGATTGCAGTTGGCTTGGCTCGGCGTGATTATACCGTGCAGCGCCAGGGGTTCAGCGGGCTTTCCGGACGGCGTCGTGACTTGGCGAAAACGTCTCTGGAGTGGCGAAAAGACGGCGCCACCACGATGTTTCGAGGTACTCGCGGGTCGCGTCGAGTTTGCGCCGTACCGCAGGCTGGAAGGTGCGGTGACGCACCTCGTCAGTGACGGCGTCGTCGGGGGAAAACGAGAACAACCAACGCCACGGTGCGGCATCGAATATGTCGAGCATTTGGCTCGGTTCCAGGTCGGCTGCGCGGCATGCCTGGACAAACTCTCGCGGCGTCCCGGTCGTCGCGGCGTCGAACAGCGCGCGTTCACGTATTGTCGGCGGGGTCAGGGTCTCAGCCAGGGCCATAGCGGTTTCGAGGCTACCAAACGCGTACGTATCGCCGCTTCGGCGACATGCGCCCGGCGATCGCCGCGATGACGGTGATCGCGCCGTCCGAGTTGCGCGATGTCATCGCGTACGCGCCGGCGAAGTCCCATGTGCAGGGGAATTGCTTGGTGTTTCCTGAGATTTCGAATGCACGATGTCACCGGCTCCGCGACGAGCAGAACCGCGACATCGCGCCAACCGGGTCCGCATCGACAATCGTGCATCCGTGTGTGCGGACACGTCACGCCAGATCGGGCCGTTGCGATCGAAATCGAGCCGCGTCATCGAGCCCACATTGGCGGGACGTCGGGGAGCGTCTCGTCAGCGCTCGGAGCTCCTCGGCCGGCGCGGCGCTGCGTTGGCAACCCACGGCGCGCCGACAAATCCGCAGGGGTTCCGCGTTCCCTGGCGAGGGCATCCCGGGTCGGGAGCTCCACATGGGTACCTATCGCCGGAAAGTCTCCTAGGAGCTAGTGAATGCGTAGGACGGCGGCGTCGCGGGTATGAGGTAAGCCATGACCGAACCCACCCCGCAACTCCTGCCCGTTCTCGCCCTCGACGACATGGTGGTCCTCCCACACATGACCGTCCCCGTCGGCGTTCCCGAAGAGCAGCGCGCCGCCGTGGACGCCGCTCGCCAGGGGAGTCAGCTCATCCTGCTGGTGCCGCGCGTCGATGGACAGTTCACGTCCATGGGCACGGTCGCGAGCCTGCAGGAGTCGGGCAAGCTTCCCAACGGCACCGAGGTCAGCATCGTCCGCGGCGAGTACCGCGCGCGCCTCGGCAGCGGTCAGGCCGACGTCGGCGGGGCGCTCTGGGTGCGGGCCGAGCCCATCACCGAGCCCGAGCCGACCGAGCGGGAGCTCGCGCTCGCGAGTGAGTACCGGGCGATCCTGGAGAACCTGGTCGAGAGCCGCGGAGCCCCGGGGGTCGTTCAGTTCCTGCGCGCCGCCCGGACGCCGGGCCAGCTCGCCGACCTTGCCGGCTTCTCGCCGGACCTCAACATGGAGCAGAAGGTTCGCGTGCTCGAGACGCTCGACGTCGAGGCGCGCCTGCGCCTGCTCATCGATTGGACGCGCACGACCCTCGCCGAGGCGTCACTGAAGGAGAAGATCCGCAGTGAGGTCAACGAGGGCATGGAGAAGACCCAGCGCGAGTTCCTCCTGCGCCAGCAGATGGAGGCGATCCGCAAGGAGCTCGGCGACGGTGGCGACGACGTGGTCGCCGGTTATCGCAAGCGCATCGACGAAGCGGGCATGCCGGAGAAGGTGCGCACCGAGGTCGAACGCGAGCTGGGCCGGCTCGAGCGCACGAGCGAGCAGAACCCCGAGAACGGCTGGATTCGCACCTACCTCGACTGGATGCTCGACATCCCCTGGAACGTTCGCTCCGACGACAACTACGACCTCCCCGACGCGCGCCGGATCCTCGACGAGGACCACACCGGGCTCGATGACGTGAAGTCGCGCATCATCGAGTTCCTCGCGGTGCGCAAGCTCCGTCAGGAACGCGGTCTCTCGGTGCTCGGGGGACGTGGTTCGGGTGCGATCATCACGCTGGTCGGGCCTCCGGGCGTCGGCAAGACCTCGCTCGGCGAGTCGGTCGCACGGGCACTGGGACGGAAGTTCGCGCGCGTGTCGCTCGGTGGCATTCACGACGAGGCTGATATCCGCGGGCATCGGCGCACGTACATCGGCGCGCTGCCGGGACGTATCGTTCGCGCCCTCAAGGAAGCCGGAACGAAGAACCCGGTGATCATGCTGGACGAGATCGACAAGGTCGGCAACGACTGGCGAGGCGACCCTTCCGCGGCACTGCTCGAAGTCCTCGACCCGGCGCAGAACAACACGTTCCGCGATCACTACCTCGAGGTCGACCTGGACCTCTCCGAGGTGCTGTTCATTCCGACTGCGAACGTGTGGGAAACCATCCCCGCGCCCCTGCTCGACCGGATGGAACTGATCAAGCTCGACGGGTACACCATCGAGGAGAAGCTCGCGATCGCTCGCGATCACCTGCTCGGGCGGCAGGTCTCGCAGTCCGGCCTCCGAGCGGAGGAGATGAGCGTCGACGACGCGGCCATCGAGTCCGTCGTGACCGGGTACACGCGCGAGGCGGGCGTGCGCAACCTCGACAGGGAGCTCGGCAAGATGGCGCGCAAGGTAGCCACCGCGTTCGCCACCGGTGAGTTGCAGCCACCTGTGGCGGTAACGCCGGAGTTGGTGACCAGGTTCCTCGGACGTATCCGTTTCGACAACGAAGCTGCCGAGCGCACCTCCGTGCCCGGAGTGGCGACCGGTCTTGCGGTCACGGGCGCTGGTGGTGACGTGCTTTTCGTCGAGGCGACCTCGGTCGGGGAGAACGGCTCGCTCACCCTCACCGGCCAGTTGGGCGATGTCATGAAGGAGTCGGCGCAGATCGCGCTGTCATATGTGCGCTCGCACGCGGCCGAATTGGGGGTTGATGAAGGACGTGCCGACAAGGGTTTTCACATCCATGTTCCCGAAGGCGCGATTCCCAAGGATGGACCGTCAGCGGGTGTGACGATGACCACTGCGATCGTCAGTCTGCTGACTGGGCGCGGTGTGAAGAGCACCGTCGGCATGACCGGTGAGGTCACCCTTCAGGGGCTTGTGCTGCCGATCGGCGGCGTCAAGCAGAAGGTGCTCGCCGCACATCGCATGGGCCTCACGGAGGTGATTCTCCCTCGGCGCAACGGCAAGGACCTCGAGGATGTGCCCGAGAGCGTGCGTGATGCGATGACGTTCCACCTCGCGAGTCGCGTCGAGGATGTCCTCGCCGCGGCGCTCGAGCCGGCAGCGGGTCAGGAGCGCGCGGCCGCCGCCTGAGTCACGCTTAGCGGGTGAGCCTGTCACCCCAGGCGATGGATTTCCAGATGCGCCGGCGCACCGGCCATCCCGATTTCCTGGACCTGCCCTGGGACCGTCCGCTCCAGACGTGGAAGGACGACCGCCTCGTTGATGTCCCGCGAGGGATCTCGAGGCACGTCGTCCGCTTCGTCAGGTATGGCGAGGCCATTTACGCGCTCAAGGAATTGCCTCGGAGGCTGGCGGAGCGCGAGTACCGGCTGCTCGCCGAGCTTGACCGGCTCTTCATCCCGGTGGTCGAGGTTGCCGCGCTCGTCACCGAACGCCGCGGCGCGGACGAGCTCGATGCCATCCTCATCACCCGCCACCTCGATTTCTCGCTGCCCTACCGGCGCGTCCTCGGCGCGACGGGAGCGGACGACGCCCTCCGCGATCGCCTCCTCGACGCGCTCGTCAATCTCATGGTCCGGCTCCACGTCGCGGGGTTCTTCTGGGGTGATTGCTCGCTGTCGAACACGCTCTTCCGCCGAGACGCCGGGGCGCTCGGCTGCTACGTCGTCGACACCGAGACCGGCGAGCTCCATCCCCAGCTCAGCGACGGCCAGCGTCTCCACGACGTGCTCGTCGCACAGGAGAACATCGGCGGCGAACTGCTCGACGTGACCGCCGAGGGGCTCGTTCATCACCTGGACCCGATCGAAGCAGCCGAAAGCCTGCGCCGGCGGTACGACGCGCTCTGGTCGGAGCTGACCCGCGAGGTCAAATTCGCGCCGGACCAGCGATACCGGATCGAGGAACGGCTCCAGCGCCTCAACGGGCTCGGCTTCGACGTGGACGAGGTGGAGGTTGTCGCGCGTGACGGTGAGTACCGGCTCCGGCTGCAGCCCCGCGTCGTCGAGCCAGGCCATCACGTGCGTACGTTGCAGGCGCTCACCGGGCTGGAGGTTCAGGAGAACCAGGCGCGGCGCTTGCTGGGTGACATCGCCCGGTATCGCACGGAGCTGAAGGCGTCCGGCGGTGGTCCCATTCCCGAGTCGATCGCCGCGAATCGCTGGCTGGTTGACGTCTTCGAGCCGACGATCACCGCCGTTCCACAAGCGCTCCGCGGCCGGCTCGAGCCCGCCGAGCTCTTCCATCAGGTCCTCGACCATCGGTGGTATCTGTCGGAGGCGGCCGGACGCGACGTGGGGCTCAGCGAAGCGGTGGCATCGTTCGTCGGGACCGTGCTGCCCAATGCCATGACGCCGGAGTTGGTGGAAGTCCTCGAGGAGACCTGACACATGTCAGGCGCGCGCCGGGGCGGGTGAGTTGCGGAAAAGGTCGGCGGTAACCATCGCGACGACGAGTGCGACGAGCACCGACGAGGCCACACCGTCCACCGACCAAGCCGGCCCGGTCGTCAGCGTCGTGCCCGCCTTGGTGATGAAGACATCGGCATTCAGCAGCAGCGGGATCGCGACACGCCAGTTGCCTGCGCTCCCGGGGCGAGCCAGCCACCAGACGGTGCTCAGCAGAGCGGGTTCCACGAGGTAATACGGGAACACGGTCTTGGCGACGAGCGGCAGGCAGCACGATGCGATCGTGAGCATGCCCATCAGCCCCGCCACCGTCGCCGGCGTCGCGGGCCGACGAACCAGCGTCATCACCACGAGCGCGACAGCCAGGGCGGCGGCGATGCCGGCATCCCAGTGCTGCGCCACTCCAGGCCAGAGCGGCCCGCGCGCGAGGACCCAGAACGATCCGCCGACGATCGGCAGCGTGCCCCGATAGCCGACGAGTGAGTGCAGCACTGCCGCGTGATCGGCTATCACGAACGGAGCAAGACCGATAACCACCGTCAGCGCACCCGCCACCGCCGTGAGCAACGCGGATCGCAAGCGGCCTGCGGCGAGCGGGATGAGCAGGAGCGGCATCGCGGTGAAGAGCGCGACGGTGCGCGCGAGCACTGCGGCGCCGAGCGCGACGCCGGTCGCCGCGGAACGCTTGCTCATTGCGAGCTCGACACCGAGGAGGACGAGACAAAGCTCAACCGGCTGCTCGACGTGGCCGTAGTCGAGGATGCCGATCCAGACGGCCGGCGCGAGCGCGATGCACGCCGCGGCGGCGAGTGGCCGTGCGACTGAGCCGCGGGCGCGCGTGACGAGACGCACGGCCTGATATGCAAGGAACAGGACGAACATGGCCATCACGGCGTCCACAAGTGCGGCGCGAATACCGAGATTTCCGGCGAGGTGCAGCGCGTTGGCGACAAAGGCAACAGGGACGAGCGGCACGAGCCCGATCGGGCCGTTGTCGTTTGCCGAGACGATCGTGAGGTGGGTGGAATAGATGAGGAGTGGATGTCCTCCGACGGCGGTCTCCGTGGCCGGCCAGAAGAAATAATCAAGATCCGACGGCGTCGTCTTCAGCGCCAGCGAAGCGACGGCGAAGGCGCCGATGTACAGTGCGCCGGCGCCGGCGGTGACGGCGCGGCGTGGCACGGTTTCATTCTGCCCGGCGAACTCCGCGGGATGTTCCACAAGGTACTTGTATTACGCTAGCTGGTGTGCACCTCCATCTCCGCCGCGTCCCCGAGCGCCTCGCCACCGGCGCCTATATCCTTCATGCCGGTTGGGGGAAGTGGCACGGGACCGAGCAGCAGGCAACTGCCCTGCACGGCGCGGCCGCAACTGCCTTCCCGGTGCTCAGGGCCATCCCACCCAAGAGGTTCCTGCGCCTTCTCGCCGCGAGCGAGCTTGCGGCTGGCGCCGCGCTGCTGACGCCGCTGCTGCCGGACAGCCTCGCCGGTGGGGTGCTGTCCGCCTTCTCCGGGGCGCTGCTGACGATGTACTGGCGGACGCCGACCATGCGAAAGCCCGGAAGCATCTGGCCGACGCCGGCTGGGACAGCCGTCAGCAAGGACGTCTGGATGCTCGGCATCGGGGCAGGGATGCTGACGCGGCCGTAAGGTCGGAGCGCTCCCACAGGGCCCGCGAGACAGCGGTAGGCTGAGGCCTGCATGGCCACCAGGGCGGCACGGTTCCGTGTCGACACCGCGCGCTCGACGGTGGATGTCGGGCTACGGGTCAACCTGCATCGGTCGCACGTCAACGCCAACGCCCTGAGCGGTGTCATCGTGTGCGAGCTTGACGATCAGGGACGGCCACGCCTCGATCGCCCATACAGCGCCAGACTCGCGCTGCGTGTCGCGGCGATCACATCAGGACACGGGCTCCAGGATCGCGAAATGCGCCGGCGTTTCGACGCGCGCCGTTACCCCGTGATCAGGACGCGGGTGGTGTACGGCAAGGCGCTTCGCGGGGCCGGCCGTTATCGCGCCGTTGCCGAGCTGACGATGCACGGTCAGACCCGCGAGGTGTCGGGCGACATCCGCCTGAAGGTTGAAGGAACAACGATGCTCATCGACGGCCGTCAGGTGATCAACGTCAAGGACTTCGGCATCGACCCGCCGCGCCTCCTCATCTTGAAGGTCGAGCCGGAGGTCGACGTGGACGTGCATATCGTGGCCGCCCTGCAGTCCTGACCGAACGACTCCGCAGGGCGCAATACGGTACGGCCACGCACACTAGCGTGCGATGGACACGGCCGGCAGGAGATGAGCACGTCGAAACCCGGTCGGGTGTCCGGCTGGTTGAGAGTCCTGCGGGTGCTCGGTCCGGGGCTGATCACCGGCGCGAGTGACGACGACCCGAGCGGTATCGGTACCTACAGCCAGGCCGGCAGTCAATTTGGATTCGGCGTCCTCTGGACTGCGCTCTTCACGTTTCCTCTGATGCTCGCCGTGCAGGAGGCGTGCGCCCGAATCGCCCTTCATACGGGCGTCGGCCTCGGTACCTCGCTGCGACGGAAGTTTCCGACGTGGATTGTCGGCGTCTGCATCCTTGCGCTGTTCCTCGCGAACACGATCAACGTCGGAGCGGACCTCGGTGCAGTGGCCGCAGCCGGCGCGCTGTTGAGTCGCGGACACGTCAGCGCTGTCTGGTTGATCCCACCGATCGCGGTCGTGATCCTTCTGCTCCAGTACCAGCTGTCGTACAAGGTGATCTTCAGGCTGTTCAAGTTCCTCACCATTGCGCTCTTCGCCTACGTGGCAACAGTCATCGTGTCGCACCCGCCGCTGCTGAAGACGATCGAGGCCACCGTCATCCCGCACATTGAATTCTCGTCGGGCTTCATCGGCATCATCGTCGCGATTCTCGGCACAACCATCTCGCCGTATCTGTTCTTCTGGCAGGCGAGCTCAGAGGTGGACGCGATGCGCGCCAAGGGGCTCGTCACCGAGCAGTCACGGCGCGGCGTCAACCGTCGAGAGCTGAAGGACGCGCGTGTTGACGTGCTCGTCGGAATGGCGTTCTCGCAACTGGTGATGTACTCGATCATCCTCACCGGCGCCGCCGTGCTGCACGCGTCCGGCAGGACCAATATCGCGACGGCCGCGCAGGCGGCAGAGGCGCTGCAGCCGATCGCCGGACCGTTCGCCTTCATCCTCTTCTCTGTCGGGATCATCGGAACTGGATTGCTCGCGGTGCCGATCCTCAGCGGATCGGCGGCGTATGCGGTCAAGGAGTTCTTCGGTATGCGCGGCTCGCTCGCCGACAAGGCGCCATCCCGGCCGGCCTTCTATGCGGTTCTGACCCTTGCGCTCGCCGGCGGCCTGGTCATCAGCCTGCTCGGGATCGATCCCATCAAGGCCCTCGTGATCACCGCGATCATCAATGGCATCGTGGCACCACCGATGCTCGCGCTCATCGCGCTCCTCGGCAGGGACAGGGCCGTGATGGGTGCGCGTCGCAGCGGGACCCTGAGCAACGTCCTGCTGTGGGTGGCGACTGGGGTGATGACGCTGGCTGCGCTCGCGCTCTTGGTGACCGCGCTGCTCCCGAGTTGACCGGCGTCTATCTTGTGGTATGGCGTGTGCCAGCTTTCTTGACATCGCAGGTACCACTTTGTTAGCCTCGGCAGCGGTCGCGAGACACATCTGAAACCCTCCCTCCCCAGCCCCTGCCCCTGGCCGGGCTATCACCCGGCCGGGGCGGGCTCATACTCCAGCGAGTGGGGCCTCCGGTGCGAGCGGCATCGTGATTGTGAAGGTGGTACCGCGAGCGATCTCAGATCGAACGGTGATGTCGCCGCCGTGCAGGCGGGCGATCTCGCGACCGATGTAGAGGCCGAGGCCCGTTCCACGAATGTGGCTCGTCTCGGGAGTGACCAGCCGGCCGAAGCGCGTGAAGAGCATGGACTGCTGCTCGCGGCTGATGCCGATCCCGTGGTCGGTCACCCTCACATGGCATACGTTGCCCTTGCGGCTCCATGCCACGAGAATGTCGCCGCCGTTTGGTGAGTATTTGACAGCGTTGTCAAGCAGGTTGAGCACCATCGTCACCGCACGAAGGTGATCCGCCATGACGGGAAGCGGGTCTCGCCGTCCACGCGTCGCGAGACGATGCCGGCTACCGAGCAGGGGCTCAACGGCACGCATCGCATCGCTGAGGACGTCCATCAGATCTGTCGGGGCGAGCAAGAGCTACAGGCCCAGGGCTTCCATGCGTGCCGTCTCCAGCATCTCGGTGATGAGGCGCCCCATCTCGTCCGACTTCTCGGCGATGCGCTCCAGGGCTTTGCGCTCGTCCGCGCCGGTGAGTGTCCCGTCGAGCAGCATCGACACGTAGCCGTTGATGATGCCGAGCGGGCTGCGCAGCTCATGGGCGGCGATATTCAGGAACTCTCCCTTGAGGCGCTCGAGTCCCTGGCTGCGTTCCGCCTCCTCGCGGAGCGCCTGGTCGGCGGCGACGTGGCCGACTCGGAGACCCACGAGCTGCGCGAGCGTGGCGAGCTGGCGCACCTGCGAATCCGTGAACCCTGCTTCGTCACGGGCGCTCACCGCAATCACGCCTGCGACCACCCCGCCGGAGACGACGGGAATCAGCGCGCACGACCTGATCCGGTGCCGGGTCACCAATGCGGCCCCATCGGAACTCAGATTCCCGAGCTCTGACAAGCCGATCACCTGAATCTCCCGCGTGACGACCGCTCGCTCGAAATTCGGGAAGCGCGAGAGTTCGTAGTGGCCGGGGAACGTCTCACCCGACTCGTCGTATTCGGCGACGGCACTCAGGACGTCGCCGCTCAGCGCCAGGAAGGAGGCTCTGCGCGACGTCTCGTCGGGAGGCGTCGCGATGTCGGCCGCGATCCGCGCTGCGGTGTCGAAGAACGGATCGTGTTCGTCAACGGTCGCGGGTTGGTCGAAGGCTGGGGAGGTCACGCAGGCCCCTGCTCGAGTCGGCGAAGGGGCCGTGTCAGACCGACGGGAGTGCCTTTGAAGCGGTGACGCGACTCACCGCCTCCGAAAGCCGCGACGGGGTCGTGTCGGCCTTGACCAGGAATTCGAGGGCGCCGAGCTTGAGGCCACGCTCCCGAAGTTCAGGCTCGCCGAAGTTGCTGAGGATGATCACGGGGACCGCTGCCGTCTGGGGGTTGGCGCGAAGGCGCTCCAGCACCTCGAAGCCGTCGACTTTCGGGAGTCGCAGGTCGAGATAGATGAAGTCCGGCCGCTCCGCGATCGCCAGAGCGAGACCCTTCTCGCCGTCGTCAGCGACGACCACCGCATAGCCGTCAGCGATGAGCCGGAGCCGATACATCTCGGCTGCCGCATTGTCGTCCTCGATCAGCAGGACCTTGACGTCGTCGTCCAATGCTCAGAAGTCTCCGCAGATTAGGTTGCCGGCGCGGACACGGCGCCGCCGATCGCATCTTCCCTTATCCTCGGGCCGGCCGTCCGATCCGGCATCGTTCGACCGGGGCCCGTATTGCATCGTGTGTCCCATCCCGGTTCACGGCGTATAGACTCACTATCATGATTTGCGATCTGCGCGTTGTGGGGGGGCATAGGGTTGCCGGCGGAAGACCGCGGGACTGACCGCGTCGACCCGACCCCTGGACTCGACCTGCAGGACCGCTGCAGTTTCCAGCATTCCTTCAATGAGCGGCAGGTGACGTGCCCGGCATTCCAGTCGCTGCCGTTCGTGGCGGCGACGTCGTACGGCAAACCGCTCGGCGTCCATGTCGCCTGCGCTCACCTGCGGGTGGGGGAGTCCGCTCGCAATCAGTTCTATCCGCGCTGCGGGCTCGGAGATCGGCGGGATCGAGAGCGCTGGGTGGCCGCAGTCGGTCCGGGAGAGATCGAGGTCGCGCGGGCCCTGATGGCGGAGTTCGAAGCGATGGCCTCGCCGTACGGTCCCCGCCTCCTTGAAGCCAAGGCGAAGGTGATCGCGGAGTCGGCGCAACGCACCCGCCCGCCTCGACTCGCCTTGGCCGAGCTGGTTTCAGCGTTCCTCGCCGAAGTCGATGCGTTCATCGACGTGCATGCCTCCGCCATCGCACGCACGGGGATGGCACCCGACTCGCTGAGTGCCACGGTGTCTCGGGCGTTCGAGGCATGGCAGGGCGGCGCACATCTCGATTTGCCGAGCATCGAAGAGCACTGGATCGGCAGAGCACACACCGATGCCAGTGTTAGGGGCACAACCCGTTGATGAATCGCGCATTAGCACGTCTGCCGCGGCCCATCCCACTCGAGCCACCACGCGGTACGCTCCACGGGATGCAGTTCGATCGAGCCCGCCTGGCTGAGTTGGCCACCGGCAGCGTCACCCACGGAGGTGGCCACGCCACTGCCAGAATCTGCGGTGATGAGGATGCGTTCGTGTGCGAAATCGGCGATGCAGGTGTGATCAGGCGAATGCGCACAGCAGGTGGGGTGCGATGAGCCGGAGCGCGGTCAGCCCGAGCACTGGTCACATGATCAATCTCGACAAACCGCTGTACACGATCAGCGTGGCCGCCGAGATCCTCGCGACGCACGCGCGCACCTTGATGATGTACGAGCATCTCGGACTCGTCATCCCGGGCCGGACCGCGACCAACCGGCGCCTCTACTCGCAGCGCGACATCGTCACGTTGAGTGCCATCCAGCGGCTCACGCGTGGGCATGGGCTCAACCTCATCGGTGCGCGCTACTTGATCCTGTGCCTCCAGCTGCTGGATGCCAATGGCATCTCGAGGCCGTCGGAGCTGGCGGACATCGACATCGAGCACGTCAAGATCTGAACTCCTCGCGGAGTGCAGTCTCGGGTCTGCGCGTTCCTCCCTGAGGCACCGTGGTTACAGCATGCCCGATGAAGGAGAAGCCCGGCCGTCGCGCTTGAATTATTGCGATAGCCTTGCTATCATCTTTCTCAACATACAAGGTATCCAACCGGCGGGTGCCGCACAGGGAGACATCACTCATGGGCGTACTGCTCTTGTTCCTGCTCCTGACCCTTATTTTCTTCGGGTTGGGTCTGGCGCTGCATCTCCTCTGGTGGATCGCGGTCATCTTCCTGGTCATCTGGCTCGTCGGCTTCGCCTTCCGCCCCTCCGGCCGTCGCTGGTACCGCTGGTAGACGTCGAAGCGATGGAGCCCCAACCCAGGGCGCGCGGCTGCTGGTGGCCGCGCGCCCGCCAGGTTATCAGCTGCAAATCCGGCATCGATAGGCGAAGGAGCCTATGCTCGTGAGCAGGATGCAGAAAGCAGAGTCGCCGCAATCCCCGCCCGAGGACGAACAGCACATCGAGCAGCAGCAGGCCGACGATCGCCGGCAGAAAGACAAGACCGAGAAGGTCGAGCGCGATCGGGCGGACGCCGCGGGTCGCGAGGCTCGCGAGGGCACCTAGGTCAGCTGACTGACGCCGGCAGGGCACCCTCGTTCGGTAGGGAGACGGCGAGCGAGATCACATCGTCCAGCAACGCCTGCCCCCCGACGATGTTCGATTCGGCGCCGGAGCGCGTGCTGATGCGGTTGCCGTCGAGGCCGTCGGCGACGCGCCCCGCTTTCCGGTCATAGACGGCTTCGTGTCCGGGATTGCGGCCGTCGAACCATGCACGAGCGTCAGCCGCGAGGCCGGCGAAGTCGGTTCGGCCGGTGACTGCTGCAAGGCGGGTGAGGCTGTAGATGGTGGATGAGACGTCGTACGGCTGCGTCCGTGGAAGGTCGAAGGAACTGCCGACGAGATCGGGATACAGGCGGTCTGCGCTCCTCAATGCGGCCGCGATGAAGTCGGCACGATCGAGACAGGCGCCCGCCGCAGCAAGGATGCCCTCCTGGATGTGTCCCCAGAGATGTGGCTGACCTCGCTCAGCAGGAGCGTTCATCAGGACGTCGCCGATTCGGCAGATCATCATCTCCTCGCACCAGCCCGCGAGCACCTCGCGCCATGGGTGCCGGTCATCCCCCCGCTCGATCATCGCCAGTGCCGCGGCCGCTTGCAGGGCGCGCACGTCGGGGGCAACGCCGGCCGCATTGACGATATGGGGGAGGCCGCGGGCGAGTGCGGCGTCGATGCGATCGTCGTCGAGCGACCGCGATGCGCGTGTCAGCGACAGGAGTGCGCGTGACTGCCAGAAACTGCCGCCGGCCACCGATGTCCGGCCCGTGCGGTTGGGGGTTCCGTCCCAATCGAGGATGAAGTTCAGCCAGCGTCCGTCCGGCTCCTGCATATACAGGACGAAGTCGAGCAAGCCATTGCACCAGCGATGTGCCCACGGAAGTCGCGTGTCGTCCCAGACGTCGCAGTACAGTTCGAGCGCACGCGCCGCGTCGTCGACGCAGGCGACGCCCTCATGGCCCGCCTCCCGTGCCTCCACCGTTACGTCCGCGCCATCGCCATACACGGCGATGGCGAGCGCGCGGGGTCCAGCCGATGGGACGCTCCGAGTCAGCCGTGCTATCTGCCTCAGCACGGGCTCATCTGGTCAATAATGTCCCGAACTCGGATGTCTGCGGCGGCCAGGCAGCAATCCGCGGCGCCGTAGTAGACGCGTATGTCCTTTCCCGCGTCGTCGAGCGCGATGTGACCGCACGAGAACACGATGTCCGGCAGGAGTCCCTCGTGCTCATACGGCGCGATGGGGGCGAGGATGGGCTCGGACGATCGGGCGATCACCCGGCTCGGGTCATCGCCGTCGAGGAGCAGGCCGCCCAGCGCGTAGCGCGAGCTGCGATTGACACCGTGATAGATCTCGAGCCAGCCTTCGGGAACGCGGATGGGCGTGGTGCCCGCGCCCGTGCGCAGGTCGTCCCAGAACCCTGGCCGGGGAAGCGCGAGCGGGCGGTGATCACCCCAGGACACGAGGTCATCGGAGAACGCGATCCACATGCCGAGCACGCGGCCGAATGACTGTGGCATCGGCCGTGTGAATGCCGCGTAGCGGCCGCCGACTCGTTCCGGAAAGAGGACGACGTCCTTGTGGTCGGGCAGGAACATGACGCCGTGACGGTCGAACGCGCGGAAGTCGGTCGTGGTGAGCCTGCTCGTGGTGATCCCAAGGCGGCTCACCGAAACGTAGGTGACATGCCATACACCGTCGATGAGCGTTGCGCGCGGATCCTCGCATCCATATTCCTCCAGCCGGTTCGCTGGAACAACCGCGGGCGCGGCGTCGACCGTGAAGTGGATCCCGTCACGGCTGCGCGCCACCCGCAGATGCGACATCTGCGTGAGGAAGTCGCCGGAGTCATCCGGCGTGGCACTCACACCGCCGGTGCGATTGCGGTAGCGGATGGTCCGAGGATCGCTCAGGTCGAGTCCGGGGAGATCGCGCGGCAGGAAGACCTCGACCACGCCGGGCGGTGTGCGCTGTGTGTCGAGAAACGCCATGCCGACAACGTCTTTCGCAGCGTAGCCCGGGGCCAGCGCTTGCAGCTGCGGCTCCGGGCCCGAGAGATCGAGCGTCTGCGCGTCGGCAGGTGGCGATGCGCCGACGCGGGGGCTCTCGCCGACGCGCAGCAGCAGCACGACCTCGTTGCCGACGCGTGCCGCCGCAGCGTTGAACACAGAGACGACCTCGAGGCCGGGAAGCGACGGCGGCACATCCGCTGCGCTGAGCAGCGGGTTCTCCTTCAAGCGGCGCCCGAGGTCGCGTTGCGGCGCCACAGCGCGAACCGGCGGCCCGCTGGAAGCGCGTGATGCGCGGACACGGGTGAGCACGTCGAGCAGGGCTCGTGCCGAGCGCGGCCACGTCGCATCGCCCGCGTAGGCGAACGCCGCGTGCTCCATCGACGCCTTTGCCGTGGGGTCGTCGAGTATCGCTGTCACAGCGGCGGCGAGTTGCGCGGCATCGCGAAAGTCGACCAGGACTCCACGCCCGTCGGCGAGTGCCTCCGCTGCGTGGACGTAGCGCGTGGACACGACCGCCTTGCCGGCGCCGAGCGCATACGACAGCGTGCCGCTCGTTATCTGGTTGGGATCGAGGTACGGCGTGACGTAGACGTCCGTCGCGAGCAGGAGCTCGATGATGTCCGGCTGGCTCATGTACTGGTCGATGAACCCGACGTGGTCGTCCATCTGCAGCGAGCGGATCTGCGCGATCAGCGTGTTTCGGTAGTCCTCGCCCTGCACGCGGAGCAGGTCCGGATGAGTCTGTCCCGCGATGAGATACAGCGCATCGGGATGTTGCTGCACGACACTCGGCATCGCCGCGATCATGAATTCAAGACCCTTGCGCGGATCGACGAGGCCGAATGTGGAGATGATCTTGCGCCCCTCGACGCCGAGCTTTGCCTTGAACCGCCGGCGGCCGCGTGGCGCGATCACCGGCATCCCGTGGGGGATGACCAGTGGCGGCCTGCTCAGGCCGTAGTCGTCGGCGAGGATGGGGACCGCGCTGACCGCCATGACGATCACCGCATCGCAGAGCTCGTCGATGCTCCGCACGGCGTCGCGGATTGATGGCGACGGCGTCGGGAGCACGGTGTGCATCGTCGTGACGACCGGCTTACGCAACTCCTCGAGAAAACCACGCAGGTGATCCTCGTAGACGCTGTCGGTCCAGCGGCCGGCGACGAATGCCGGCTCTTTCCACGTTCCGTACAGACCGAATTCGTGCTCGACGTTGATGGCGTCGACGTTCGACGCGTTGATCGCGCGCGCCGCCGCGCGATAGCTCTGCGGATCTCCCTGGCGAATACGCCATCGGACTTCCGACCGGTACGGCCGCAGCACCGAAGGCTCTTCGATCGCGGCGATTTGGCACGTCGCAGTGGAATCGGTTGCTCGCACAGCCGCGACGAGGTCTGACGTGAAAGTCGCGATGCCGCATCGACGCGGAACTGCGGATGACACAAACGCGATTCGAATACCCAAGCGGTTCAACCCAGCATACTCCGGGC
>Ga0307372_10002040_pt1 | contig 34139 bp, 16 predicted proteins | sample OX1MG_FD_202533 | JGI IMG/M metagenome (GOLD analysis project Ga0307372, IMG submission 202533) | Soil microbial communities from Risofladan, Vaasa, Finland - OX-1 | ecosystem: Environmental > Terrestrial > Soil > Coastal area > Acid sulfate soil | place: Finland: Risofladan, Vaasa | collected... | reverse complement strand
ATTGGTTTCTCCCTGTGTGGTTTGGTGATCGGTTTTTTTTACCATACCTCACAGGGACATCTTTCGCCACTTTTGGCTGTCACACTGTCAAGTCACTTTGCCCTTTTTTGAACCATGCCTTAGCAAAAATGCAAAAGAAAAATGGTGGCACTATGAAAGGGCTAGAACAGAACTCTATTCTATAATAGCTAGCATGAAGCGGGTACTTGCTATTCCAATTCATTCAAAATACATGATTTGTGTTTGGGAATCGGGAAAGCAAGTTTACTCACATGCACTATGCATTGTCGCCATTGAAAATGATGCTGGCTTCGCTCTTTTACACAGTACATTTCATGAGCAATGGGTACGACTTCGTAGCTCAAGTCTTGGTGAAACTTTGCGCTACACCCCTTCCAAGTGCTTTGATACCTTTCCATTTCCTCAAAGCACCGCAAACCTTGATGATATTGGGTCTAACTACAATACTCATCGTAGTTCAATTACGCAAACTCGCCGCGAAGGTTTAACCACCATATACAATCGTTTCCACGACCCACTCGAAGAGGCTGCGGATATTGTGCGGTTACGAGAGTTACACCGCGAGATGGATGAAGCGGTGGCGCGGGCGTATGGGTGGAATGACCTGCGGCTGGATCATGGCTTTCATGAGACGAAGCAAGGGCTGCGCTATACCATTAGCGAGGAGGCACGACGTGAGGTGCTGGATCGCCTGCTGCTGCTGAACCACCAGAGGCACGCGGAAGAGGTCGCGGCAGGTTTGTTCGAGCAGAAAGGCGGCAAGAAATCGGTAAAGTCAGCGAATGGAAAGCAAGGGGCAAAGGCGACACAGGGCAAACAGGTGCTGGCAACAGGACATACGAGTGAGCGGGGCGGGAACGGTACGCAGAGGAACGGGCAGAATGGGGGTAATGTGGAGGATAAGGAGAACAACATAATTGAGGGCATGGCACAGGATTCGTTGTTTTGAGAAGAGGGGACAATTATGGCACAGCAATGGCAGGTGATGATGAAGCCGTCATTTATGCAGGGCATTGTGGCATTGCCGGGGAAAGAGATGCATCAGGTGATGGAGAAGGTCAATATGCTGATGCTCGACCCGCTGCCCGATGGCAAGGTCAAAAAACAAATTAAGCATGCGCACAAGAAACGCTATCGCATTCGTTCCGGCGCGTACCGCATTCTCTACACCTTCGATAAGCAGTTTGTGAGCGTACTGACCATCAGGAGGCGCAGGGAAGATACCTACGACGATATGCTGGACGACGAAGACGAGCAGTGGGACGAGGTCGAGGACCTGGACGCTGACGACGCACTCGACGGCTCCCCCGGTCCGGCAGTTTCCGGCAAGGCGGCGCAACCAAACTGGGAGACAATTTTCGCGCCGAAGAATAAGCCTTTGCCGGAACCGATCACACCAGAACTGCTGCAACGCCTGCGAGTGCCGCGAGAATATCACCCGCGCCTGCTACCGCTCAAGACACAGGAGGAACTGCTGGCTTGCCCCGGCGTTGCCGATGATGTACTGTTGCAGATTGACGCCTATATGTTTGAGAAACCCTTGATTCAGGTTGAGCAGCAACCAAACTATATGCTGAACGCGGTGGAAGACCTGCTGCGCTATAAAGAAGGCGAACTGCTCAGCTTCCTGCTCAAACTCTCGCCCGACCAGGAGAAATATGTCTCGTGGGCCATTGACGCGAAAGGGCCAACGCTGGTCAAGGGCAGCCCCGGCACGGGCAAAAGCACCGTCGCGCTCTATCGCATTCGCTCCATGTTGGGACAGTTGCGCAAGATGGGCATCGAGCAGCCACGCATCCTCTTCACCACCTACACCAACGCGCTCGTACGTTCATCAGAGCAGTTGCTGGAACAATTGCTGGGCGAGGACGCACGCTTCGTCACCGTGTTGACTGCTGACAAAATCGCGTATGATATTCTGAAACAGAATAAACAGGTGAAGGAGATTATCGAGAGCGGCGAACTGCAAAAGCTGACGCGACAGGCAGCCGTCGAAGCCATCTTTGAAGGCAACCTGCTCCAGCAGCAATCGCAGCGACAGACGATAGAGCGCATGGGCTGCGAATACCTGCTGCAAGAATTGAACTCCGTGATTGTTGCCCGCCAGTTGACGAAGCTGGTTGAGTATCAGAAGACGCCGCGCAACGGGCGCAAGATGCCCCTTAATCCAACGCAACGCTGGGGTGTCTGGAAGGTCTACGAACGCTGGTGCGAACTGCTGCGCCAGAGCGGACGTGAGACGTGGCAGCAGCGACGGTCGCGGGCCGAAATGCTGTTCGAGCAGGGCAGCAGCTTCCAACGCTACGATGCCGTGGTCGTGGACGAGGCGCAAGACCTCGACCCGTCACTGCTGCGGCTACTGGTCAAACTCTGCATCTCGCCCACGCACCTGTTTATCACCGCCGACGCCAACCAGTCCATCTACGGCAGTGGCTTCAACTGGAGCGACGTTCACACCAGCCTGAAATTTCAGGGGCGCACCAGCATCCTGCGCACCAACTACCGCTCCACCAGAGAGCTTGGCGATGCGACGCAATCCTATCTCACTTACGGCGAGCTGGAACCGGAGGCAACGCAGCCACAATACGTCAACAGCGGCCCCACACCAGATGTACGAGCCGTCCTCAACAATCAGCACGAGGCGCAACTGCTGGCAAGCTTCTTCAAAAAGGCCGTTCTCAGCCTGCGCCTGGCGATGGGTTCCTGTGCCGTCCTCTGCCCCAACGAACGGGTCGGGCGCGAAATCGCTTCCGCCCTCAGCAGGCAAGGCCTCGAGGCCACCTTCATGAAGGGCAGCGAACTCAACCTGACGCGCCCCGGCATCAAGGTACTGACACTCAGTTCCTCGAAAGGTTTGGAATTTCCCATCGTTGCTCTCGCGGGCTTCACTGGCATCCATTATCCCTATATTTCCGCCGAAGCTTCGGACGACGAACAAGCCGAACAACTGGCCCGCGAGCGCCGCGTCCTCTTCGTCGGCATGACCCGTGCCATGCGTGCCCTGCTGGTCATCACGCCAACCGGCAGCGATTCCCCGCTTTTCGAGGGATTTGTTCCGACTTTCTGGAACATGACGAGAATGATATGAAAATACGGATGCGACATTGCTACGCTCGTCGCGTTGGGCGTGCTAAAGCAAGCCCCTACAGTGATGAGAAGTACAAAGATTCATCTAGTATCACATGTATAGAAACGAGGGTATAGTCTGTGGAAACCTTTCGCCTGCCCCGGAATTTGCCGACCAAGCACGAACTCGCGCTATTAAACGCACGCATGAGAGCGGGCGAACTGAGCCTGGATTGGACGAATGTTGAGCCAGAGGTCGCGCCGCAGTCGCTCGAAACGCTCTTCGCGGGGCTAAACCTCGCTGACCATATCGAAATCATTGGAGGGGAGACCATTCCCGAACCGCTCGTGTCCGCTATTCTCGCGGCCTTCGAGGCGGTCGAGGCAAGCACATTTAGCACCGCCAGCACAAACGGTGAACCGGACAACGCGCAAAACGGGAACGAGGAGAGCATATCACCCGCGCTCTGGCTGCCGGACACTGACTCTGCACAGCCATTCGTGGACTCCAGCGAAAGTAGCGGACATAGTGAGGGCGGTGAGCGTGCAATAACAGGAGATGAGAACGGGACGATAAAATTGACTGAACTGAATGATGCGGTTGAACTGCCAGACGAAGCAGGAGCAACCCTGGCAGCAGAAGTTGAGGACGGAAAGACCATTCTGCTGACGCCGCCCTCACAGGCGGAGATGCGTGCGGAACTGGAGCGCATGGTGGTACGCGACCTGTTGGGGCCAATCGGCGGAGAAGATGAGGAACTGAACGCGGACCGCGTGCGCGACCGCTACCTTGTCGGGATGCTCGCTCCCCATAAAGTGCAGACCGTCCCCGAAGAGCAGGACGAACTGGGCAACGCCGAGACGGGCAGCGCCGAAGAGGGCAAGCCCGATGCCAACGCGCTACAGGTGGCAAGCCTTAGCCCTTCGTCGCTCGGTATGAGCTTTTGCGTGAATAAGGACGTGACGGGCCTGCGCATCATCGCCCGCTGGGGACAATACGAGCGCAAAGACAGCGCGACGATCAAGAATCCTTCCGGTTCACCGCGAAAAACATGGCAGCGCCAGCAGCGCGGTAATGAAACGCTCATTCCTTTACAGGCAGGACAGATCGCGCCCTGGAGACCCGAACCGGACGAGCAGCCCGATGTGTACGTCAAAGGCATCGTGCGCGACTCCGCGCAGAACTGGACGGTAACACTCTTCCTCGTCAATGGACAGCGCGAACCAAAGCGACTACGCGACACGGCATGGCTGTTCCAGCCTGAACTGATCGTCGAGTCGCCCGACGGCACGCCCATCTTCCAGCAACGACCATCCGAGCAACAGCAACATTATAAAAATGAGGAGCAGGCGATGGCGATGCTCTATCGTCGCTATGTCAGCTTCGCGATAGGCCACGGCATCAGCGTCCACGCTGAGACACCGCCCGGCGACCCAACCTGCGCTGTGCGTCTCTCCACCAGCGTCGTGCCGACCTATGACATCTCGCGCACCGAGGCACCAACTGCGGAAGAGTTGCCTCTGCTCGCTGGACTGACCCTCGATATGAAAACGTTGGCAGAGTCAGACCCCGCCGACCTTACTGCGCACCTGCAACCACTGGTCACGGCCTATGGCGAATGGATTGCCGCCCAGACTCTGCGCATCAATGACCCCGCGTCCGACCTGCAAGGATACGAGCAAATTGCACGAGATGCGCTGGACAAATGCCGCCATGCTCAACAACGCATCGCCGAAGGCATACAACTCGTAGTGAATGACGATACGGCAGCACGAGCCTTCACTTTCATGAACAGGGCGATGTGGCAACAGCGCATTCACTCGCTCTATGCCGATGGCAAACGGCGCGGCAGCCCCCTCACGCTGGACGAACTCGACGTGGCAGAGAATCGGAGCTGGCGGCCTTTCCAGCTTGCCTTCATCCTGCTCAACCTCCCGGCGTTGACCAACCTGCACGATCCCGACCGCAGCACGGAGGCCAGCGCGGTCGCCGACCTGCTCTGGTTTCCCACTGGCGGCGGCAAAACGGAAGCATACCTGGGCCTGACCGCCTATACTATCGCCATTCGTCGTCTGCAAGGCACCGTCGCAGGACGCTCAGGCGCGGACGGCGTGGGGGTGATTATGCGCTACACCCTGCGTCTGCTCACACTGCAACAATTCCAGCGTGCCTCGTCGCTGATGTGTGCCTGTGAAATCATCCGGCGCGAAGATAGCGCGACGTGGGGCCAGACGCCGTTCCGCCTTGGCCTCTGGGTCGGGCAGCGTTCGACACCCAACACTACCCGCGAGAGCGATGAGGCGAACAAACAGGAACACGGTGTGCGCGGCAGTGTCTTCGGCGGCATCGGCAGCCCACGCCAGTTGACCAGTTGCCCCTGGTGTGGCTCCCACATTGAGGGTGGCAAGAATATCGAGGTGGAACTGTACGAAAAAGGCCGGGGGCGCACGCTGAGCTATTGCAGCGACCCCTACGGCCAATGTGTCTTCAGCAAGGCGAAATCTCCCGGCGAGGGGTTGCCTGTGCTGGTCGTAGACGAAGAAATCTACCGCTTGCTGCCCGCGTTGCTGATCGCTACCGTAGACAAATTCGCGCAATTGCCCTGGAAAGGCGAGACGCAGATGCTGTTCGGGCAGGTGAATAAAAAATGCAGCCGTCACGGTTTTCGCTCGCCTGACCTGGAAGATCGGGACTCACATCCCGCTACTGGCAAATGGCCCCGCGCTACGTCGCGCCCGCAAGCGCCTTTGCGGCCGCCCGACCTGATTATCCAGGATGAACTGCACCTGATTTCCGGCCCGCTTGGTACGCTGGTCGGCCTCTACGAAACGGCGATTGATGCCCTCGCCACCTGGGAGGTGGACGGACGCAAGGTGCGCCCGAAAGTGATCGCGGCTACCGCGACCATCCGGCGTGCGGAACAGCAGATAGAGGCGCTTTTCCTGCGCGATGTCAACATTTTCCCACCGCAGGGCCTCGATGTCGCGGATAACTTCTTCTCGCGCCAGCGCGAACCGAACGAAGAGACGCCAGGACGCCGCTATCTTGGCATTTGCGCCAATGGTCGCCGCCTCAAAGCCGCGTTGATTCGCGTCTACGTCGCCTATCTTTCAGCGGCACAGATGCTCTTCAACAAATACGGCGCGGCGGCAGACCCCTGGATGACGCTGGTAGGCTACTTCAACTCCATGAGTGAACTGGGCGGTATGCGTCGTCTCGTTGATGACGATGTGAGTTCGCGCCTCTGGAAAATGCAGGAGCGCGGGCTGGCGAGACGCACAAAGCCAATTGTCGAGGAATTGACCTCACGTAAAAGCTCCACCGCGATACCCGAAGTGCTAAGCAAGCTCGAACAGGGCTTCGGCGTGACTGGAGAAAGCAGACCGATAGATGTACTGCTGGCAACCAACATGATATCGGTGGGTGTAGACGTGCGCCGTCTAGGCCTGATGGTCGTCACGGGCCAGCCCAAAACGACCGCCGAATATATCCAGGCGACCAGCCGCGTGGGCCGCGTCGCCCCTGGCCTTGTCTGCGTCGTCTTCAATTGGGCACGCCCACGCGACCTCTCGCACTACGAGCAATTTGAACATTACCACGCGACGTTCTATCAACAGGTCGAGGCGCTCTCGGTGACGCCCTTCGCCCCGCGTGCGCTGGATCGCGGCCTCGCCGCCTTACTCACCAGTTTCGTTCGCCAGAGCGGCCCGGAATTCAATGGCAACAGCACCGCCGGAGATATCACTGACTCCGCCCACTCCGACGCGGCCTCCCTGTTCGCGCAGGCCATCAGCGCTATCACGCAGCGGGCAGACATCATCACCTGTAACGACAGCGAGTCATCAGAGCGCGTGCGCAGCGCCCTGGAAAAGCTCAAAACGTACTGGCAGCATAAAGCAACCGTCACACCAGTTCTTGGCTATAAGAAGCGCAACGACGGCAAAACGCTTGGCCTGTTGCACGAGCCGGAGCGCGGCAAATGGGAACCCTTTACCTGCCTGAACTCGTTGCGCGATGTTGAGCCCGGCGTCAATTTGATTTTCGATGAACGCGGCCTCGGCGATACAGAGTACACATCGGAGTACACATCGGAGTACACATCGCCGATGCCGGTACCACAGGAAGAGGGTTAGCGGAATGACGAGTTACAAAAAATACCAGGTCGGCGAAGTGCGCCCGTCACAATTATTGCTCACCTATGGTGTGGGCGCGATCATTGACCTGCCGCACATCTCGACGCTCATTATGGGAATAGACGACTGGGATACAGCGAACGCCGCCGAAATTCACGAGGAGCGCCTTTTGCACGCGGTGCAAACCGCCCTCGGTGGGCAGGTCAGGCAACTGCTGTCGCCGCCAGCCAGCCAGGAGAACGTGTATTCGCCCTTCGATGCCGCCAACTACATTGGCGTTCCGGTGACGGCGTTCCCGCGCTGGATGGTCTGTTCGCGCCCAAAATGTCACCTGCTCGCCCCGGTGGATTCAGGCTACTTCGAGTTGAAAGCAAACCCATATCAACCCGATAGGACACGCTATATCCATCACAACTGCGCTCACACGCCGACCGCGCTGCCCTCACGTTTCATGATAGCCTGTGAGGGCGGCCATCTCGACGATTTTCCCTATATACACTTCGTGCATGGCAACCTGCCCTGCAAGCCACTGCTGCGGATGCTCGAAATTGGCGTCTCCGGTGAGCCATCCGACATCTATATCAAGTGCGATACTTGCGGAAAGTCACGAGCCATGTCCGATGCTTTCAGCAGCGACGAAGAGCAACGTTACTACCCGACCTGTCGCGGTCGCCGCCCACACCTGCGCGATTTTGAGCGTGAATCGTGCGCCTTCAAAGCACGCACTATTCTGCTGGCGGCCTCCAATACCTGGTTTCCCCTGATTTTCTCCGCCTTCTCCATTCCCACGGCAGTAGACGTGCTGGGACAACTGGTCGAGGAACACTGGACAATTCTCCAGGCCGTAGAGAGCGTGCGAGATATCGGAGTATTACGACGTACCCGTTTGCTGGAACATTTTAGTCAGTATGGCGACGATGATATCTGGGCAAAAGTCGAGCGAAAAAAGACAGGGCAGGCAGTTGAGGAGATCGTGACACCGGCGGAACTGAAAATTCCCGAATGGCGTGTACTCAGCAACCCCACTGTCGCACCGAAAGCCGACGATTTTGAGGCCACGCCTGTCAACGCGCCGGATGGCTATACCGATATCATCCAGCAAGTCGTGCTGGTCGAACGGTTGCGCGAGGTGCGTGCGCTTACCGGCTTTACACGCATCGAATCCCTCAGCGACTATGCCGAGGAAGAGGCACTGCCGAAGGATCACATCATGCCGCTCTCGCGTCATGCGCCGCGCTGGATACCTGCGGCGGAGGTGCGCGGCGAAGGCATCTTCCTGCAATTTCGCGAGGACGCCATCCTACAATGGTTGCATAAGGTGACATCGGCAAAGCACGATGCCTTGTTCCGCGAATCGCATATTCGCTGGCGAGCGACGCGCCACATTCCCATGCCGGAGGCGAACTATCCCACGCTGCGCTACGTGCTACTCCACACCTTCGCCCACGCCCTGATGCGCCAACTCACGCTTGAATGTGGCTACACAGCAGCGAGTATCCGCGAACGCATCTACGCCCAATCAGCCGACGACGACAGGGAGCCAATGGCTGGTATCCTGCTCTACACTGCCGCACCCGACAGCGAGGGGACGCTCGGTGGGCTGGTGAGCCTGGGCAAACCCGACGCGCTGGGCTGGCACATTGACGCCGCGCTGGAAGCTATGCAGCACTGCGCTTCAGACCCGCTCTGCGCCGAACACAATAGCCACGAAGACAAAACGCTGCACGAGGCCGCCTGCCATGCCTGCCTGTTCTCGCCCGAAACCTCGTGCGAGCGCGGCAACAAATATCTCGACCGCGCCGTCCTCGTACCAACGGTCCAGAGGAGTGAACTCGCCTTCTTTTCATAGTGACACGATTCCCAACACAGCGGATTTGCCCATCACATCACATCACATAAAGGGCACAACATCAGGTATAATACACGGTAGAGTACAAAGGGGGTTATAGGACATGGTAACAACATTCGCACTCGATGAGGTGGCACAACAATATCTTGATGATGTAGATTTCCAGAAAACACGCCAGAATCTGGTACAACGCAGGGATGATAGCATACCGACATTCCAGACAATTACAGCGCGTTTTGTGCGTGGGGAAAGTAACCTCAATACCTTCTGCAATCAACTCCAAAATGTACTGACTTCAGGCGAAGACTGGGGTGCCAACGGCTTCGGTTTCATGATGGAACTCAATAAATTAAAAAAATATCACGATGAGCAAGGCACAATCGCGGAAACCGAGCTTCGTACCGTGTTAACAAATTTGAATGCTAGCAATATGGGACAACGTATCGAACGTTTTTATCTTTTTCTGCTTGGTGAGCGAGACCGCCTACGTCATGAAGGTAAATCTCATGGAATGACAGTCTCAGCACGCAATAGTGCCTTCATCATTTCATTGTTTACGTACTGGCTCGATCCCACTGGAAAACCTATTGTCTATTACGATAGTTTGCGCAAAGGCCTGTATATCCTCATCAAAGCCAATCTGCTACCTGTTCCTTCACATTTGGAGATGGGACCAAACACTGTAGATGTACGTTCAGACGCCGATCACATAGCCTGTATGGAACTGGTTGCATATATGTCAAGGCAGATTCCCCAGGTAAAAATCCATACCTACTGGACCCTGCGTTAAGGAAGAAGCCTTGTAGCCGCAAAGTAAATAAGTGTGGCACAGTTTTGTCTTACGGCGACTTGGGCATGCCCATCATACGAGCAAGGTCATCAGCCGAGATCCGTGTATAGATGGTCGTTGTCGCGATATCGGCATGGCCCAACAATTGCTGAATCGCAGGGAGCGGCATCGGCGGACGATCTAATCCATACGCCGCCGGATCGAGAAGCGACTTGGCAAAGGTATGACGCAGATCGTGTGGACCCAGAGGAGAAGGAAGCTTTGCTGCCTGGCCGAGCTTCGCAATGATCTCACGGATGCCCCGTTCGTTCAGGGGACCGCGCTGGCCGAGAAAGAGATGCCCATCTGGCCAGGCACTCCAGGAAGCCACCGCTTCTCGTCTTTCCATCGCCCGTTCTTGCCAGTCTTCTGCCAAGTGTTCGCGGTGGGTGAAATAGGCATCGAGCGGTTCACGTGCTTCCTGGACGAGCGGGACCTCGCGATGTTTGAGTCCCTTGCCACGCCGAATGATGAGCAATCCGCGCCGGGTCGAGACCTGGACATCGGGAATCTGGAGGGCCGCGACTTCAGAGACGCGGGGGCCTGCATAGCGAAACAACGTAGCGAGAGCCAACGCCAGTCCGTGATCGCGGCGAACGCGTTGCTCTGCACACCGCCGGACCGTGTTCCATTCGGTCTTTGAGAGGGCGACGGGCGCAGGTTCAACCACCTCAATCATCGTCAGGTGTCGAAAGGGGTTGATGCCGTCAATCGTATCGAAGAAGAGCATGAGGCTGATGAGCGCCCGATTGATGGTCGTGGGAGCAAAGCGTTTGGCGAGCAGGTGATCACGATACGTTTTTGCATCAATGGGTGTGATCTCAGTTGCTTTGAGACCCGGGTGTTCACTCTGGAGCCAGGTGGCAAAGCGGCGTGTATCTTGGGTGTAGAGAGCGATAGTTTTGACAGAGAGGTCTGGGCGAAGGTTCAACTTCTCTTGCCAGACGGCAATTTCATTCCACATGACTCCTCCTTGTTATCGGCACAGTTATATTATCGGCACAGTTTTTGGTGAGATAGCGCCCGCAACTCTGCCGATAATATACCACCTGGGAGGTCAAACTGCGCCGAAAAGAAGGATTATCGGCGCAGTTTGACCTAAAGCCGAGATAATGGTTGCACTGAGGAGAAAGATTCTCTTACGCCCTCGCTCCCCAAACAGTCACTGTTCCATCGGAATTGCCACTGGCCAGCGTTCGTCCATCAGCACTGAGCGCCACACTGGTAACAGAGCCAGTATGCAGGGTGAGCGTACGGAGCAATTTACCAGTCTGAGTGTTCCACAGCTTGATCGTCCCGTCATCGTAATTGGCAGTGGCGAGTATCAACCCATCGGCATTTAACGACACGCTTTTTGTAGAGCCTTTGAGCGTACGGAACAGTCTGCCTTTCTGGACGTTCCACAACCTGGCCGTTCCATCGAGACTCCCACTGGCCAGTATTCGCCCATCGGCACTCAACGCCACGCTGGCAACAGCCTCCTTATGGCCTTTAAGTAGGTGGAGCTTGTCGCCAGTGTGGGTATTCCAGAGCATGATCGTCCGATCCCGACTCCCACTGGCGAGCGTCAGTCCATCAGCACTCAACGCCACACTGGCAACAGCCTCCTTATGATATATACTCCTGACGTCACTCATCCCCCTACCCCTAATACAGCCGTCGAGTCCTCCACCGATCATTATTTGGCCATCGGCACTCAACGCTATGCACGTGAGGCCATCTATGTCGTACCAACTGCCGTCACTGAGGAATTGACCAGTCTCGGCGTTCCATGATGTGAGCCAACCTGCGCCATTCGCACCTTCTAGTACTCGCCCATTGGCACTCAACGCCACACTGGAAAAAAGTGTAAGATCTTCTTCGTTGTAAACGAGTCGGTCTTTATTGACCGGTGTGTGGAGGAGTTGGCCGGTTGGGACATCCCATAACTTGAGCTTCTGATCGAGACTAAGGCTGGCGAGTCTTCGCCCATTGGCACTTACTGTCACGTTTAAAACATCCTGTGTATGGCCAGTGAGTGTGCGGAGTATTTCAATGGCATCTGGCCTGGCCGTAAGCGAGAACGATGAGGGGGCAGGTACCATTGAAGCTGAAGCTGGTATAGTTGACTGAATGGGGGGGACAGATGACCCTTTCTCCTGGAGACGATAACCGCAGCGCCCACAAAACACTTTAGAGTTTTCATTCTGCTCAGAACACTGTGGGCATGATCGAGTTGAAGCTTGCACCGTTGACTGAATGGGAGAAGCGGATGAGGCTCCAATGGACGTAACCTGCCCTGGAGTGAGCAGTTGTACTTTCACTTCTGCGACACTTGCCGGGCGATCCTTCTCCTCCATTTTCAGCATCTGTGCGATGAGTTGTGCGAGCGGTGCTGGAAAGGTCGGATCGACCAGTTGCAGGGGGGAGAACTGGAAGGGCCTACTACCGGGATGATGCCCAGAGGCCATTTGATGCAAGGTTGCCCCCAGGCTATAAATATCGGAGCGTGGCCCTGTCTGCGACTGACCATATTGTTCGGGCGGCGCATAGCCTTGGGAATAGTAGTACGCCGTGTCTTTGGTCTGATCCTGCTTGAAATGACGTGCAATACCAAAGTCGATCAGGCAAATATGTCCTTTGGGGGTCAGCATGATATTCAGCGGCTTCAGATCGCGGAAAATGATCTGTGGATTATGGGTATGGAGGTAATCCAGGACCTCGCACAACTCGACCCCGATCCGCACAATTTCGCTAACCGGGAGCCTGTTTCCAGGCGCAGCATCCAGCACCGCTTGGAGCGTTTGACCCTCGATAAAACTCATCACGAGATACCAGCGCTCGTCTTCGCGGAAATACTCATGAATGGCAGGAAGGTGAGGATGATGCAAACTTGCGAGGAGATACGCTTCACGTTGAAACTGTTCGACAGCCTGAGGTACCTCCTGTGGGGTCAGGCGACGCATGCTCATTTCTTTGACAGCCACCAGACGATCCCCAAGTTGGGTGTCCTGTGCCGCATAAACTGCGCCCATTCCTCCCCGGCCCACCGTTTGCACCAAACGATAGCGTTGGCGGAGCACCTGTCCAGCAGGCTGCATGCCAGTGCCAATCAGAGAAGGGTTCTTTGGCGGTTGGTTGGTCAGAGCATGGTCTGTTCCTGTCTGCGAGACACCGCAGGCCGGACAAAACAGGCTATCTGGGGTCATACGAGTGCCACATTTGCGGCAATAGAGCGGTGCTATCAAGGTATCCCTCCCTGCACACACGTATCGGAATACTCGTTCGCTCCCTGATTGATCGATATGATCTCAAGGAACGAAAAACAAGACCAGCGCTATTCTCTTTGTGCGTATTCTAGCAAAAATAGGCAATTCAATCAATAGGATATTCAGGCTATCTCTCTTGCCAGGACGCACGATTCCTTGCTACACTCGACCCGATAGCAGCGGGATAGCTAAATGCCCCAATGGGAACATACCAGGGCGTTTGGTGTTGGCAAGTGTACTCTCCAGAGAGAAGTGCAGATACGATAAGGGAAACAGATGAAGCGAACGTGGACATCGGAGGATTTACTCGAGCATTTTACGCTCCTGCCCGATGAATTAACAGCAGTCGGCAACAAATCGGGAGCAACGCGCCTGGGATTTGCGGTCTTGCTCAAATGCTTTCAATATGAAGGCCGTTTCTTGCGTTCCAAGCAAGAAGCAGCCCCGGAGGTGGTACGTTTTCTCGCCGCCTAGGTCGGAGTCGATGCAGCCCTCTTTGCTCAGTACCTCTGGGAAGGGCGAACCATCGAAGCTCATCGGGCGCAGATTCGTGAGAGAAGCAAGGTACGTGAGTTCCGTCGTGCCGATGAAGAATCACTGCTCAACTGGCTCTGTACCGAGATCTTCGATCATGAACAGCATCCTGAGCGTCTCCGTGATCTGATTCGTGCCGAGTGCCGAACCCGTGCAATCGAAGTTCCAGATGACATCGCAGCGCTGATTGAGACTGGGTTGATGGCATATGAAGTACAGATCTATACCGTCATCGTGGCACGTCTCACCTCCGAGGTACAGGATCGCCTGGATGCGCTTCTCGTGGCTGAACCCGTCGCAGAAGGAGAAGAGGAGGAGGATTTACCACTCAGCTTGTTGCGCCTCGACCCTGGCCCAGTTGGCGTGGAGAGTGCGCTCTCGGAAATTGCGAAGTTGCATTCACTGCGGGCCATTGGATTGCCACCCGATCTGTTTCAAGGGTACGCACCCAAGCTGGTTGAACGTTTGCGCCGACGCATTGCTGCCGAATCTCCTTCCCATATTCGCCAGCATCCCCAGGCCATTCGCATGACCTTGTTGGCCGCCCTGGTCTTCCAACGTACCCAGGAGGTCACTGATGCCCTGGTGACCTTGTTGATCCAGATTGTCCATCGGATCGGCAAACGAGCTGAACACCGTGTTGAAGCCGCGTATCTCAACGACCTCAAACGGGTCGCCGGGAAAACGCGCATTCTCTATCGGATCGCCGATGCAGTGCTGGAACACCCCGATGAACCCGTCCGAGAGGTGGTCTTTCCGGTTGCCAACGAACAGACGTTACGCGACCTGGTTGCCGAGTACAAAGCGCAAGGGGGAGCCTACCGTCAAAAAGTGCAGGAGGTGATGCGTTCCTCCTATCGCAATCACTATCGCCAGATTCTCCCGGCCCTCCTGGACGTGCTTAACTTCCATTCCAACAACACGGCCTATCAACCAGTGATCGAGGCGCTTGCGGTGGTTCGCGAGTATGTGAGTAGCCGAGTGGCGTGGTATCCGGTCGAGGTTAGTCCTCCCATTGAGGGAGTGGTCCCCTCCACCTGGGAAAATATCGTGACGGAAAAAGATAGCGCAGGAGAGGAGCGAGTCAATCGCCTAACCTACGAATTGAGTGTGTTGCAAACCCTACGTGAGCGTGTACGGAGCAAGGAGATCTGGGTAACCGGAGCCGCCCAGTTCCGCAATCCTGAGGACGACCTCCCGCGTGATTTTGACCAGCATCGGGCCACCTATTACACCGATCTCAACCTGCCGCTCTCGGCTGACGCATTTGTGGCTTCGTTAAAGACCCAGTTGAGCACGGCGCTCGTGTCATTTGAACGATTCATGGCAAAAAAACCGAGCGATGTGGCTATCGGCACGAAACGCGGAAAAGGATGGATTACGCTCTCTCCGCTCCCAAAGCAACCCGAGCCCAAGCATCTCCCTCGTTTGAAAACGGAGATTCTGCGCCGCTGGGGCGTCATTGGCTTGCTTGATATGCTCAAAGAATCGGCGATGCTTACCGGGTGCCTTGACTGTTTCCAGTCCACAGGCAGCCGTGAATCCCTTGATCCTGAACTACTCCAAAAGCGCTTGCTCCTCTGTCTGTATGGCATGGGAACGAATATGGGGCTCAAACGGATGGCAGGGATCGATCCCCACATCACGGCAGAGGATTTACGCTACACCCGACGGCGCTATCTGCACAAAGAGTACATGCGAGCTGCGATTGCACAGGTGGTCAATGCTCTGCTCCACGCTCGGCTGGAAGCCATTTGGGGAGAAGCGACCTCCACCTGTGCCTCCGATTCCAAGAAATTTCATGCCGTCGATCAGAACCTGTTAACCCAATGGCATGCACGCTATCGCGGTCCCGGCGTCCTCGTCTACTGGCATGTGGAACGACGCTCGGTGTGCATTTATTCGCAGTTAAAATCCTGTACGTCCTCCGAAGTGGCGGCCATGCTCGAAGGCGTGTTACGCCATTGTACCGACATGACCATCAAGCACCAGATGACCGATTCGCATGGGCAAAGTGAGATCGGGTTTGCGTTTAGCCACTTACTCGGATTTCGCTTGCTTCCTCGTCTCAAACCCATCCATTCTCAGCGATTGGCTTTGGTGGAAACGGGCACGCAGGAGGACTATCCCCATCTCAAAGAGGCATTGGGAAAGGCGATCAATTGGGACGTCATTCGTCAGCAATACGATATGATGGTGAAATACGCAACTGCCTTAAAGACCGGAACAGCGGATGCAGATGCACTGCTCCGGCGCTTTACGCGCAGTAATCTTCAGCACCCGACCTATCAGGGACTCCACGAGCTAGGCCGCGTCATCAAGACCATCTTCCTCTGCGAATATCTCAGCGACCAACGACTCCGACAGGAAATCCAGGAAGCACTCAACGTAATTGAGCAATGGAACAGTGTGAATGGCTTCATTTTCTCAGCTCGTGGCGGAGAATTGCTCTCGAATCGGCCCGAGGACCAAGAGATGGCTATTTTATCCCTCCACCTTATCCAGGTTAGCCTCGCTCTCGTTAATACACTGCTGCTGCAAGAGGTTCTGGCAGAGGAGAAATGGAAAAACGCGATGAAGCAAGAAGACTGGCGCGGATTGACCCCCTTATTTTATCAGCATGTCAACCCCTATGGACGCTTCACCTTGGATCTGAGTGAACGCATCCCTTTGTCACGTACCACCATCGCGTAATGCCATTTATCAGAAAATCATTGACTGCTCCGAGCCAATGATTTTCTGACAAATGGCATGTAAAAACCCACTCTTTTCAAAAACTGTGCCGCACTTATCTACTTTGCGGCTACTAAGCTCCTTCCTTAACGCAGGGCCTACTGGGCCGAATCCTTTTGTCGCTGGGTAACAGAGCATTTCCATTCACTCAAAGATTCCACCACCACGCTTATTAAAGAGGAAGATAATGCTGGCCTGCTTTCTCAGGCTCCCGTTAAAAATCAGAATGGGGTGGTCAAGGAGGCCACCGCTGATTATGCGCTGAATGTTCCACTCACACAGAAGGTCGCTGGTACTGCCGGTACGATGCCGGAAATTATCAGGCATGACCGCTTGCAACCGACGCCGGAGCCACTGCTGACAACATTGATTCGCGAAGTGCAACGTTATCTTCTGGTGGATGAAGCGGTAATCAAGCATATCTATCACGCGCTGCTCGCCGGACATGTCATCCTCACCGGCCCACCTGGAACGGGCAAAACTGATCTTGCCCGCTTCATTCCCGAAATTCTCTGGAAAAGCCAGGCCCAGACAGAACAAAACGACGAAAACAATGGAAATGATGGGGATACAAGGGAATTCAGCAGCAAAACCGCCTATCACGCCTGCATTGTTACGGCAACCGACGAGTGGAATGTGCGCACATTGATTAGCGGTATCGCTCCACAGAGCACCAATGGCACGATTACGTACAAGGTGCAATACGGCTACCTGACCAGCACCATCCTGAAAAACTGGTACTTTCCATCGAACAGCCCAGACGAATGGAGCCACTTACAGCGCACATTGATTTCCGCTCAAAGCAGTGTCGAACGTGGGAAACAGCAGACATTCCGGGGACAATGGCTGGTCATAGATGAATTCAACCGCGCCCCGATAGACCTCGCGCTGGGCGATGCACTGACAGCACTTGGTGGTAGTGATATGCTGCGCGTCTCCATAGAAGGTGGCAGCGCCGAACTGCCCATCCCCTTCGATTTTCGTATCATTGGTACGTTGAACAGCTTTGACCGCAACTACCTGAATCAGATGAGCGAGGCACTGAAACGCCGCTTCTCGTTCATCGAAATCCTCCCACCCACGCGAGCGCAACGAGCGGCAGAGCAAGGCATTGTTCTTTATAAAGCGTTACAGCGCATCGCACATCTGAATGATGCCATCAGAATTGATGAAGATGGCATAGAGGTCTGGCAAAACAACGCTACCATCGCTCGGGGCGCTGACGGTACCTATACCATTCTCTGGGAAGGCGACCAGCAGCAAGCATTCCGTGAAGCATTCGAGATGGCGTGGCGCATCTTCGAGGTCATTCGCATCTACCGCCAGTTGGGAACCGCGCAGGCTATTAGCTTGCTACAACACATGCTGATAGAAGGCATCATAGAGGGCTATTCAACTACGGAGCAGTGGGTAACACAGGCCCTTGATGCCGCGCTCTGTGATACCATTGCTGATCAGTTGCAGGTTCTCCTGCCAGATGAAATCGAAGCGTTGCTGCTCTACCTCACCAGAGAACATTCCGTCTTCGGGGATATATACAATTCCTTGTTACAACAGCTCTCGCCAGGCCGCCTCTATGGTCAACTGCTCTCGCTGAGCAATGTGACCAACCACAATGGGCAGGAGTTGCTTAGTGACGGTGACATAGAGCGAATCGCGGCAGGCAATGACCCGACCATCACTGGTGAGAAGCTCAACCAGCTTTTTCACCTCGATCAGCCCGGCGTTCGGTTGCCGCAATTCACGCGCCGCATGCGTGCATTCAAAGCCGAACGCGGCCTGTAGGAGCGCAATGAATTGCATGCTGCCATCTGAAACAATTCGTCCATATTCACATATTGACACGTACTTCCGCTGACCCGTAGAGGAGTGTAGAACGATGGTTGAGCAAACAACATTCACACAGGTAAATGAGCCACAAACGCAGCAGTGGTCACAGCAACTTCAGCGACGCATCATACGCCTGCTCTTGCAACATAACGAGCCATTGTTTCGCAATTCTTTCGGGCGTTTCTTTGTGCAGAGTAAGCTGCCACAGATACCCTTGCTGCGGCAGTACGACCGCTTCATCCGCCTGCGTTCGCTCAGCAGCGAACTATTGGATGATATCATGCCGCGTATCCGCCGCCAGTTGAGCTTGAAGACGAACCAGCAGCGTTTGCAGGAAGAGACACCCACACGCGGCGATATTGACTGGCAACGCACATTCGAGCGAAACTGGACGCAATCACCGGGGCAGTTACCGCTCCAGTTCGATACGCGGTTGCGTCAGCGCAGCATGGAAACGCCTGAAAACCTGCTCACAGTCGCCATTCTGCTAGCCTTTCGTCGCGAACTCCAGCAGGTGATGCAGGAGCATTTCTTCGCGGACGAGGATTTAAGTACGCAAGAACGCCAGATTTTCGCCGCGCTGAATGAACAGGCGGAACGCGAACTGGCGGCTCCCTATGCGCGTTTGCTCACAGAGACAGCACAACGGGTAGATATCGCGACATTTTCGCAATCCGTGGCCTTGCGCCTCCGTCCTGGTCCCAACCCGTATCGCATCCTCCTCGGCTGGTGGCAACGCTTTACAACCTTTCGCGCAGGTCGCGCCAGTGAAAATCCTGCACAGGCGCTGGCAAGCAAACGTGACAACGAAAAAATGGATGCCTGGCTCTACGAACTGTGGATCGTCCTTGAATTCCTGCACCTGCTCACTCAGAACAACGCTGTGCAGCCACAGGACATGACGGTGGCGACCGACCTGTTACAATTTACCTTCACCTGGCAGCATCGCCGTTTTCGCTTCATTTATAATCGTCAATTAGACACTGCTACCGGCTACGAAACAAGCTGGCAACACCAGCCCGCCAGCCGTCCCGACTACACCATCGAACGCGAACATTCACTGAGAGTACCCACCGACGGAGCATTGATATGGCGCGAACCACCCGTTGTGCTGGACGCGAAATATTACCTTGAGGGCAGCGACCCGACCAGCACACACAGCCCAATCAAAAAGTTGCTTGGCGATATGGCGCTGCTCGGTGTGCAGGAGGGCGCACTCTTTTTCCCGCAGATTGCTGAACCGGAGAACGATCAACACGTCACCCGCACACTTCAGCGAACCGACCAGCGCTATCATGTCCGGGGTCAGGAGCCGCAGCATATTCACCTCTACCACTTATCACCTGCTATACCAATTGAAACGGTGCAACAACGCTTGCGCTCCGCACTGAATTGGGCTGCTCACTCATTGCCAGTACGACCGCTGCCCAGCTGCCAGGGTGTCTGGCTTGATACAGAGACCATCAACGACAGCCATCATCTGCCTGCGACGCGCACCGTCCTATGTCCCAAACCGCATATTGGCCCCGACGTGTTTGACCTGGTGAACGCCGACACTGATTGCCTCAAAAATCCCTTGCTCTGCCACGTCATCGGTCAGCCCATCATTGCACCTTTCGTCGTGCGTGCCACCACGCAGGAACAACTGACCCGGCAGAGTACGGCTCTACGTACTCGCAGCGACGAATTGCTCTACCAGCTTGAAAAACTGGGTACAGACGGTAATGTGCAAGAAGAACAGCAAGCCGAGCATATTCGCGAACACATCTTCGCTGGTGTCGGGCGTAGTGTTGAGCAATATGTCAAGCTGTTCGGAAACACAACGGCGATAGAAGAAAACTTCGAGCGCTGGGTGTTCGGTCCCTATTGGAAACAGCATCCACGCAGCCTGTCGCAAGAGGCGCGTAACTCCCTGATCAGCGGCGAGTTTGTCTGGCAACACTCACAGGAAACCTTCCTACTGGACTGGGCCGCACCCGCTATCCAGTTCTGCCGTGCCTTTGAACATGAGTTAAAACGCCGCCTCTACTATCCCTGTCCAGATAGATACCAGTTGTCAGGAGCAAACCTCACACTCGGCTCTATCACCTATGCTTACAAAAATCAAGCGTCAAACCCGAAAGCACGCAATAACTGGCATACGTTTCTTTGGGTTGTGCAACAATGCGGAAATCACCCACAGGATTTTGAGCGTATGGTACTGGACATGGTTAGCCAGAACATCACAGAAAAACGTAACCTCCTCGCCCACGGCGGTGCCATCACAAAAGAGATTGCCGAATCGCTGCGAGAAGCCATCATCGGTAACCGCAGCCAACAAGGGATGCTCTGCTGGCTGGCGGAGCATCTGGATGCGGTTATAATGTAAGTAATAAATAAGTGAAGGAGGCTACCAGTTGCCTGCACACCCTGAATCAATATGGGTTCTCGATCAAAATAAGTGGATTGATCTTGCCCACGCTTACTACTCACGTGCTGATGGAACAAAGTATATTCCAACACTGAAAAGATTAACCGATCTGGCGGATTTGGAACAGTAACTTCCTATGTATGGATAAGCAATAAAAGTAGCATATGGAAAGGCAGAGAATCCATGTATTCGCAAACAGCGGCAATGCTGGAACAATTTGATAATCAGCACGAGTTTGAAAGAATGTGTGCGGATATTCTCATTGGGCTTGGTTATGAAGACGTTGTACTCGTGGCACCTCGTGGTGGTAGCGATGGGGGCAAGGATATCACGTTCAGGAATCAGCGAGGAGAAAAAGGATTAGCCTGCGTAACCTTACGGAAAGATATAACGGTAAAATTCAAAGAGGATTTTGCGCAGCGCACAGTAGGTGAATTCGACATCTATATCCTTTTCTGTACAGAATATCTCACACATAAGCAAAAGGTAGATTTTGCGCATTATTGTCTTGAGACACTTCATGCTGAATTTGTACCCAAAGACATCGAGGCACTACGGAGCCTGCTCGATAGCTCATTAACGTCAATTCGGGAAAAATATCTGGGTATTAAGGACGATAAAAAAGAGCTATTTGAAACTATGCTTGCAAAAACACGAGAGGAATTACAAAAAGAATATCAGGCGCGATTGCTATTGTACAAAGCGCATGAAACTAATGACCTTTCAACTGCAGAGACCCTCGTAAAACAAGCAGTGGAGGTATGGCCGACCATTCGGCTGGAGGAATATCTACAATTAGGGATCAGAAATGCTCAGGTTGTGATTGATGGTCTTCCTCTTGAATTCTCAAGTGAGTATGGACAAACTCATCGAGTATTTACCAGGGATACATTGGCTCCCTATACATCAAAAGCTATCACCTATCTTGAAGAGACAGTCTTATATGGGGAGCTTCTAGATGCGGAAGGACTTATGTACCTCGCTTGCATATATGGGTATCAAAAGCAATTTAGTGAGATGATAAAAATCATTGATAAGGCACTCAAGGTTGATAAAGAGGTACAAGAGGCATTCCGCCAGCCATTGAGGCTGGAAATCCTTTTACTCTCATGCGGGTCGGATAAAAGCAAAGTAGAACTGGTCAGCCAAAAGCTCAGCATACCTCCTGTCACAAAAGAAGCTTTTTGCAGTTTTATCACAGACTTTGACATAGAGGGTTACAGCGGTTACATCAACTGGATAGCTGTGAAGAGGTCAAATATGCCAGGAGAAAAAGGGGTGCATATCATTAAGATTTGTCCACCTTACGTTCAAAATGGGGGCCTGGTATCCGCGTACTCTCAAGCATATAAATCGGGACAAATGGAAGAAATTACCTTCTCTCCTCAGTTCGTCACAATTGAAGATTTGTATGATATACTTTGCCACTCATTCATTCTTGTTTACCCTGTTAATAGAGAGTAGCTTGATTCGTTATGATAAATGTGCTGCAAAATCAGGAATAGTCCCGTATCTGGGATGTCTTGTACCTCATGAAATGGGAATCAGACATGTATATTAATATCATCGAGACCCGCTTGACAACTCGAAATGCCAGGTAAGCGGTAATATGAGACCGAAGTAATGCGGCGGATGGTACGAAGCGGCGACAAAACGCATCTGCGGTGTTTTCAGGCCATAATAGCGCAGTAAGCTATCATATTCGCCGCTGGATGGATGACGCTTAGACCGCAATCACTCGCTATACAGCGAGGTTTAGATAAGTTTGTTTTCGCTCACGAACTCTTCCCCAATTGCAGTAAAATCTTCAAACTCTTCTTAGATGCCTATATGTCAGATTGGGGAAAGAAAGAACGGCAATTGCAAAAGTGCCAGTCTGAGAAAAATATCTAACTCCTGGGCCATCGGTGAGTGCAAGATGTAGTTAGTACTTTTGCTCTGTTGGGAGGGATTATGTCTTCTGATGCTACGCCAGCATATCGGGGATACCGGCTTCAGGCGCTATATACACTCTGGCGCATACTCAGTTCTCGTGATGATGAACAATTAGTCTTCCAACCTGAAGGGGAAGAAGACCTCGCTGTTTTTGATGTGTACGGACACCTGCTTGAAATAGCTCAAGTCAAAGCGCATGAGGAAGATGTCACACTTTCCTCGCTCTTGCCGCCGGTGCCTCAACCTGGTCAACTCTATACACGCGATTCGTTTTTCTACCGCTTCGCCTCTCTATTAGAAAAGAATTCACAACTGGAAGCGCATCTTATCTGTTTTGGGACACTCGGCCCAGAATTAACGCATGCGTTAGAGGAAGATGGTACAGATCGAAAAAACGTGATCAACAAGCTGCGTAAACACAGGCCCCTTCAACATATCAATATTGATATGCTCCTGGCAAAGCTACACCCTCTACTCGTTCGTGAAACAGTACTGCAAGAGCAAGTCGCGAGCCTTCTTGGCGAAAGCCTCATGGGTGTTGCTCCACAGGAGGCGTTTGGTCTCCTCACCTTCTGGCTCTATCTTGCGGCAGAACACAAACAGCAGATCACGCGTCGCGATGTCATTGAAAAAGTTAATCATATCGGACGTTTCCTTTCCGAACGCGCTGCGCATTCTCAAGAGTGGTTCACTTCGATTGTGCCGCTTGAGGATCGGGCGCAGGAAACTGGGCGGGACGTTTTACAGGACGAATTTTATCGAGGTGTTTCTGCCCGCTATGAGCATATCCTGGCTCAGGTAGACATCATTCGCCCACTGTACCTGCAAGAAATTCGTGAGGAATTTGCCAGGAGCCGGGTAGTCATTATTCATGGTGCCTCCGGTCAAGGGAAAACAAGCCTGGCCTATCGGTATCTCCACGACTATTTTCCTGAGCAGTGGCGCTTTCAGGTGCAACTTGTGGAGGGAAACCTTCATGCGCTTCGCATTGCGAGGGCATTAGTTGGACATGTAGATGCCATTAATATCCCGGTGGTGGTCTACCTTGATGTGAGAGCCAGTGACAGCGGCTGGCCTGAACTGGTGAAACAGCTCTGGCAACAGCGCAATATACAGGTTCTTGTTACGGTTCGCGAGGAAGATTGGCGCAAAGCAACAATTTCCAGCGTTGAAATGCAGATTGCTGACATTGCATTGCGTTTTCATCGCGAAGAGGCACAAAGCATCTATCAGTCTTTGAGAGAGCAGCATATGCCTGAGGCACTGCTTACTTTTCAGGAAGCCTGGTCGAGATTTGGTGGCGAGGGACCGCTCATGGAGTTTGTCTACCTTGTAACGAAGGGAACGACGCTTCGGGAACGGTTGAGCCAGCAGGTGAACGCACTCAATGACGCAGTACGACTGGGAAAGATGGCTCCAAATGAACTTGCGCTCCTACGATTTGTTGCTGTCGCATCTGCCTTTGAAGCCCATCTCAAAGTCCATGCCCTGGTTGAATACCTCTCACTGGGCTCGCCAGACAGGACGATTGAACTCTTAGAGCAAGAATATTTGCTGCGGCGAGATTTACATGGTTCCCTGCTCTATGGTTTGCATCCAATCCGCTCAGCTATCCTTGTTGACCTTCTTACTGAGGCAACGTTTTTCCCGTGGGTACATATCGCGAGCAATTGCCTGCAATTACTTCATGAGCCAGATATTGAAGCGTTTCTTCTCTATGCTTTCTCGCGACGGCAAACAGACGCGAATACGCTATTCGATTGGCTCACAAGCTGTCAGGTTGAGCAATGGGTAGGGGTAGGAGGAGTAGTCCATGCATTACTATGGCTGGGAATACGAACGTACATTGAAGCTAATCAGCAGCTCATTCATGATGTATTTGACGAACGAGGCCCGGGCTGGTATATCCTTTTGGATTATGATCTCACCGATGCGATTCCTGGTTCTGGTATTTCCCTGTGGGACGCGCTACAACCTTTTCTTTCGCCAGCAGGTCAGCAAAGAATCAAGGATTTCCAAGCGCGACAAACAAGTAAGCACCAGGTGTTTGATTACCTTACATCATGGTTGTCGGTCCAGACGTTCCATTGCAAACAACCGGCAACACTCGCAGATTGGTCAGCATTTGCTGAAGTCCTTTTCTGGCTCGGTCGGCTAGGAATCAAGTCTCCTTTTGAGGAGACCAAAGTGCATAGCAGCTTTGATGGTGCAATGGATACACTGCCCCTTGATGTGCTGGCTGACCTTGTTGCTGGACTCTCCTACAGCAATCACAACGCATTTTCTGCCTGGCTTGATACATATCGAGCAAAACTCATAAACCGGTTTCGGCAGGAGACGCAGACTCTTGTACTGGAAGACGATGGGCAAAAGCTGACCGCGCACTTTATTGTTGCTCTGGATTCTCAGGATACTTCTCAGGCGCAAGAGATGACAGGAATCTTGGATGCAAGAAAATCGTTACACGCTCAAGCTCTTCATCATGTCGAGTTATTGAGAAAGTTATTCCCGGATCGAGCATTGTACGCATGTCAGGGGTATGGTCACAGGGTATGGTCACAAACACTGCCAGTCGATGATACATTGAAAACAGGTATTCCTCAATCACGGCTTCCATTGCCCTGGGCCACTGCCGTCAATGCAACCTTTCGAGGTTTAGCTGAACAATACTTCAGGCCAGCGTCATTATCGCAATACGCTCAAGATATTCTCCAGTTGCGCCACCAAGTCCTGGATGTGTTCAAACGGTTAGACGAGGGACTGAATACTTACTTCAGGAGTGCTTCACATGGACAATCACCTATTGAACATATTAGTGCCGATAGATGGTTAAAGCTGCAGCGGCAGTTGAAATTCTCGCCTCTCCTACCCTCAAGTGTGTTGGATGAATGGGGTTTTGTTGATGAGATTACCAGTGAACCATTGAGTCAGAAACTCCAGGACAAGCAATCTTTGATCGGCAAGAACGGGTTACACCTCCATGTCTATGCTCCCTTGCTAAATGCTTTGAGAGAATATATCCGCACACTGACGAATTTTCTCAATCAAGCTGATGAGCCGTTGTTAACTAATCCGGGATTTGGCAAGGGAAAGAAGGCTGCAATCGAGAAGGTGAGAGCGATAGAGCGTCTCAAACAACAGGAAAAGTATACTGATAAGTCACGTCTTTCGGTACTCAACTTAACAGATGCAGTAAGGGTCTTAGAAACGTTCCAAACAGCTTTTCGCACGTTGCTCTCGCCCTATAGTGATAGCAACCAACTTGCGGACCTCCAACGACAAGAACAAGCGATGTTTGAACATGTATGGTACACCTGGTATTTCTTTACTTATCATCCTCATCTGGTATTAAAAAATGCCTCTCAGGAATGTACGAAAAAAGGAACAGATATACTCAGGGAAATGAGAGTGAACCTGCGCCGGGAGTTTCAGACCCCTGCGTTGAAAGATGTACGCATCTCCTTTATCTCAAAGGATACATTCTGGAAGAAGCAGCCAGCTTTATGGCTCACTGTAGATGGTACAAATGCTGTGGATGTGTATAACTCAATTGAGCATATACTGACTGCTTTTCGTAAAGCTCTTCAGCAGATCGAAGATCTGGAGTTGGGCCAGCACGTCCTGTACTTTTTCTGGCGTTACATCATTGTCGTTCCTCTTGTAAGAGGGAAATGCCTGGCTGCTACTGCTTGGCGTGTCTTTTTCCCTGTACTCTTGCAAGAAGAAGGTGGAATCACAGGTCTCAACTGGTGGAATTTTATGCCTCAGCCAATTTCTACTGAAGATATGGTTCAGTTTGACCTTATCACCTGGGACGTTCCATTGCTCACAGATGCGACCGCCCTGGTGACATCTGTTACTGAACTATCAATGCTTACCGGGCATATACGAGATTTCCAAGCGCTGCCGGAACTGAATAGCAGAGGAATTGAGCAACTTCAGCAGTACATCCAAAGTATAGAGGCAAATATAGGTGGCGCTCTTCAGAAAGTTGTGGATACTTGGAAACAAGTGCATACCATGCTGAATAGACAGGCAGTTTTAGAAAGTAGCTTGAATCCTAACCTTGTGAGAATGACACGAATTTTAGAGGAGTTGAAAGGCTACTTCTTACCTCCTTCGTACACACAAGGGAGAGTTTTCTTGACCGATGAACAATTTGTTGAGTGGGCCAATCAATTGGAAAAAGCTTGTGAACATGCTTTGCTGTTTTACCTGATGTGGGCATCTATGGTTTTAGAAGAGAAAAACTAACGAATGGCCTAAATAACCAGCACAACGGCAAACCGATATACTATTATTGTCTGCTTAACCTGAGCTTAATCTGGAACTCGTAATGGCTCTACTTCGGCAGACAATGAAGCAACATCTAACTGTATACCATGGCGAATTATCATGCCGACTGGGTCGCGGAAAGGTTTGATGCTTGGATGGATTGTTCCCACTTCGTAAACGCGCCACAGAATATACTGCTCTCGTTCTTGCATGGCTTTTTTAAGCTCGGCAATACTCCATTGAAAAAGTCCATGTCGTCCCGTAGTGGACTTTACCTCTAACCATAGATCCTTGCCGTTTTCATCGACCGATAAAATGTCATAGTCAGCCAATGGATTTTCGTTTGCGATCCAAACGACCCGCGATTTCGGATACCCCAGTCTTTTTACACGATCTATCTCCTGTAGAAAAATGATTTCTTCGCCACGCTGACCAACCTCTATTTTACGTTCCTCATCGATAGAGGTTGTGGGAGTCCAATATCCTTTTCGCTCTGCCCCACTTGGATTCGTATCCTGTGGAGACCAACTGTCTAAGGGCTCCAAACACATAGGCGTAACGGTTTCGATTGGTGGAAGCGCGAACTCATTCATAGAAAACTTGGTAAAATTGTCATTTCTCTCTTTGAGGCTTGGAATGAAGATCGTGTTTGAAGTCGTATAAGAGGAATCCAATCGATTAGTGATAGAACTCTTAATTGCTTCCTGTACAATTTGGCGATCCTTGAGTTCCTCGTCATTGAGCGCCGCATTCGTTGTTTCGGGTTCAATCTGAGAGTTCGTGACAAAGTTACTAAACTCTTCATCTAAATGAGTGACCTCAACTTCTGGTATGGAAGAGAGTGGTTTCCATGGGATGCCCCGACGAGTGAGATATTTTTCCATTTCACTTGGCAAAGTACATGTCAGGAGACGATAGACTGCATCGGCGAATTGGCGTTGTTCAGCAGGTTTTCTGACAAACAGGCCTGCTATTGCTTGGGAAAGTAACTCATCTAATTCATTGTGGCTCTGCACCTCGGCAAGCACAATCCGCTCATGATCTAGCACAACATCCGTAGGTACTGGTATACTAACACTTCCCACCCGATACTCAATGTGTAGGGGCTGAGCGAAAACGAGGGATCGAACTTCCTGCAAGAGCAAAATTGGCTTATTGGATGGATCGGGGTGTTCCTGGAGTTGATAGGCCGCTAAGCTCCCAAGTGCTGAGAGAAAAGAGCGATCGTGTAGCTTCTTAATTACGCTCACATGATCAAACCACAAGGGCGGCTTTTTTTCTGCGCCTATTCTGCATCCTATTTGTTCGCGCACTTCTGTCAATGAGGAAATGCCTATACTATGGTAAAACTGTAAGTCAGCTGCTTGCTGCGAATCGTATATGTCCGCAAAGGCAAGTGATATTCCTTTCTCTATTATAGCCTGTGCAAGAGATGGATCGTCATTAAGGAGGTAAATCTTTGCTCGCATCTCATTCAGAGAATGCAGTCGGCCATCTCGATCAAGCAAGCACATTGTGTCTGCTGTTGCTCCCTTGGGCATTTCAGTCAGGTGGTGATAGGCCTGGTGGAGTGCTCGCCGCTCCAACTGAGTTAGTGGTTCTCCTGATTGTACATATCGCTGATGGAACCAAACAAAAAGCTTTTGCCAATGTTGTGTTTGGGGTTCAGAAGGGACACCCAATGACCTCAAGGCTTGACTAAGTGCTGGTGATGCTTCATCTAGTAGGGGTACGGCTTGTAAGAAAATCGAGTGGTACTTGCGGCTTAACAATATATCCATAGGTTTACTATATCGCCAACCGTCCCAAATAATCGGCTGGTTTTGGAAATATATGGTGGGAAGCTTTCTAGCTTTTAAAGCTTCTACTAAGATAGGATAAAGGATCTCAGGCTGTTTGGGCTTGATGCCATGCAAACGCAGCCTGGTTAGATAGTGCAATACGTCTTCCATTTTAGGCCGTTCTATGCAGCCAAGGCGTTTATAAAGTGCGGTACGAGAGCCTGCGACAAACATTGCGTCATCGCCGAGGCAAACTACATTGTGTGGAGTGCGTAAATAAAGTGTTGAAGGAGATGCCAACTTGTCTTGTGATGATTGGAGAAAGGGTACTGTTCTGAGTTTTTCAAACTCTTGCTTTGTCAATATTCGGCTGAACCTTTGCAAGGTTTCTTCGAATTCTGGGGCCAAGTCTGGCTGGGTCACAATTATGTGAGCATACTTTACAATGTCCTCGGCAGTGATCTTCTTTTTAAAACGGAGTGCTTCAGCCAGCTCTTTATCATTCTCGTAATCGGGATGGGGAAAATGCAAGGCTGCTTCTAGCTGTGATGCGCCAACTGTTTTGCGAAGGGTAATAGCTTTGGGCGTTACCCATTGATTGCGATGATCACAAATAACTTGAGTTTTGCGCAATATTCCCCAGGTCTTCCGATCAAAACGTCCATGGGTTGCCAGGACAAAGTGATATAATGCGGTGCGTTGGTCTTCGGAGGCAGCCCCATCCTGCACTTGTTGCGCAGTTTTATGTATCCACTTTTTCGCATCATATTTATTACATAACCTCACTAGCGTCTTATATCCAGCGAGTATGGGATGGAGGCGCTCGGATGCGGGTATTGGACAGACGGATGCAATGGCAGGATCTACTATCCATAGTTTTTCTGGCGATTGTAGGCTACCGTCAGCAGCTAACGTCGTTGGAGATTTTTTAAGGTCTTCGCGATTCTGTTGAGACAGATGTGTCGCCAATACGTCAAAGGCGTTCGCAAAATTTCGTTGAAGGCTTTCTTCTTTGAGCATTTCAGGAAAGTCGGTGTAGAAGCAATCAATTTCGCCACTAGCAGGCCTGGAAACTAACTGCGTTTTATCTGATCCAGCACACCGAAGTCGGACTAAAGAGTTGACCCCAAAGGTCTTTGCCCCGCACTCTTTCACCATTATTTGAATTCGCAGATTATTTCCAAGAGTATCGTCTAGGTAGCGTTCATCTGACAAAAATCCATCAAGTACATGGTGGGTCGGAACGACTAGTTTTGTAACACTGGTAAGCTGTGGACGCGCTGGCGATCCTTTTTCGTGAACACGGGTTGGCCAGCAGGCATCTTTCCCTAATCGATTGGTTACCTCATTCAGAAAGTACGTAGTTGTTAAATGTGGTTGTTCTTGCAACGCGAGATAAGAGTCTGGTCCGAATTCGTGCAACCAGTTAGTGGTCAGCAAATCAAACGTCAGATCTGTCGCCCTATCTATTAACCAAGCATTGAATCCATTAACGCTCGGATCGATAATCTGGCTGCGGTCAGTATTCATCTGAAAAGGTGCGTTGATGCTAATAGCATTTCCCGTATAAGCTTTCGTTGCTCCGAGCGGGTAGAAAAAATGGACAGGTTGCTCTATGTCGATTTTCTTACGGTGCTTTCGCATTGAGACTGCGAGGCGCATTCGACCTCCTGGTACGTTATAGTATCTTGGAATTGCCTGATCGCGGTACTGCTGGGGGAAGGCAATGATTCTCTGAAATTCGATTTCCTCAATGGTATACTCATTTGCTTGTGAATTGGAAGGTCTAGAATCAGCCAAATGGATTGTGCGTCGGACAATGGTTATTCCTTTTTGCCGCGATAGAACCTTAACAGTCTGCTTCAGTTCTAAAGAGCGATCCCATCGTATCGACGAAATCTCAACCTGGCGCAAGCTTTTTGGGGCCTGGGGTTGGGCCAATTTCATCAACATGGAGGTTAGATCCGTGGCAAAGCTCTCGAGTGCCCTTAGCTCATGTGCAACATCAAAAGGTTCTAATCCCTTACGCTTACGAATGCGATATGGAACTCTAATTTCTATACCAGGTAAATGTTTGGATTGAGGTTCTGGCTCTGGCTCCTGGAGGGTCCCGAACGAGAAATCAAGAACTGTTTGGAAGCCGCCAGACCGGATATAAATCTGGTCTCCATACAGAAACAAAGAGCGCAAACCGAAATTCTTGGAGCCAATTCCGTTCACTTTTTGTGCAATTGTAGGGCCAAACTTCCCGACCTGCCCCGTACCTAGCATAACGCTGAGTCTCTTCCAACCAGCCTTATCGATCATCCTGCCATTGCCACGGATACTAAGCTCATCTGGACCAAATTCAACTTGCAACAGGCTGCCACCAGCATCGTATTCGTTTTGAATTAACTCCCGCAGCACATCTGCGTGATTATGTCCTGATACAAACTCGGCAATGATACTATTGCCATAGTTGTATCTAAGATCCAACCTCTGAGTATCGAGAAAGTTCCACTCAGTTTGTGAAAGTACTTCCTGATGTATTTTGCGAGTTGCCGCACTCTTGTTCTTCATAATGTACCTCGATAAATCGAAAGTGGGACAGGTCGACAGCCCTATTTGCCGCGTCCAAAGAATGAAAGCGGGCAATAGATGCTAGCATGAAGAGATCGTAAGTATGATTGGTTATTCATTGGCTCACGTTTAGACTAAAATAAGCTCAGGCAACGCTCTCTTGCAGAGAATCGCCTGAGGGAGTAATGTTCCAATAAACAAACCAACCAAACAGGAGCATTCTCCCTCTGAACCTTACCACATTGAAGGAGCATCGTCACGAAGTCTATGGCTGCTTTGGACAAGCCAAAGATGTCTTGTTCAACACCGTGGACGCGCTGCTCAGCGAAGATCGAGCGCAGTCGTTCCCGGAACTGTCGCTTTCGCCGCACTTTGAGCGTCGCTGGCCCAGCTTGTACGAGGGCTTTGAAGACGGAACGATTGACCAGAAGCGTTTGCAACAGGTGTTTTTTGTCCGTTTTCTGCCCCAGAGCCATGTGCAGGACCTGGTGTGGGTCGGAATCGATGTGAGCGGCATCGCTCGCCCTCACGCACGCACCTCTGTGGATCGCAGTGCCTTGTATGTGCATAATCTGCCCGACTGTAAGAAACCGATCACCTTTGGCTGGCAGTTCTCGACAGCAGTGGTCGTGCCACCGACCCCGAGCAGTTGGACGGATGTCCTGGATCAGCAACGCATGAGCACGCAAACCACGGCTGCACAGGTGGCTTTCACACAACTGCAGCAGTTGATTCCCTTGTTGCCTGCCACTATGGTGGCTGTCTTGGATCGCGGCTACAACTCGACCCGGTTGTGGTGTCAATGCAGAGATCTGCCCATCCAGGGAACGCTGGTGCGTCTCAAAGGCATTCGCTGTTTTTATCGGGCCGCTCCCCCGGCCACTGGCAAACGTGGGGCGCCGCGCAAGGATGGAGCGAAATTGCAGCCCGACGATCCTGCGACGCATGGCAACCTGGATGGTACCTGGCAAGGACAGGATGCTGCTGGTCGCCCCATCCAGCTCTCGTGGTGGAAACAGATGCTTGTCAAAGACGCTCGCTGGCTGGAGGTGACAGTGATCCAGGTCGTGCGCCCTTATGCCACCAACAGCGAGCGGGACCCGCGGGTGAACTGGTTGGTCTGGATTGGGGAGCAACACGCTGCTCTGGCGCCGATTGCCCTGGGCTATGCGCTGCGTTTCAGTCAGGAGCATGGCTATCGTTTTGAGAAACAGTCGCTGCTGTGGGACGAGCCGCGATTGCGCACCCCCGCACAGTTTGATCGCTGGAGTCACAACGTCGCCATTGCCCACAATCACCTGGTGTTGGCACGTGATCTGGTCGAGGACTAGGGGCGCCCGTGGGAAAACACGCGACGTCCGAGGACGCCTCAACAGGTGCGACGCTCCATGACCCAATTGTTGCCGACTGTGGGTACTCCAGCTCGCCCACCCAAACCTCGCGGAAAATCGCCAAGTCGCGTCAAAGGAACACAGATTCGCCAAGCCACGCGCTTTACCGTCGTCCGCAAGACGCCAATTTTGCCTCAACCTGCTCCAAATTGATCGCCTAACGCGCTTTTTCATTAGCTACCGGTCTTTCGACGGAACTTCTTACGCAGTTCAGGTACTCCCTGTTAGTCTAAACGTGAATATATGAAATCTAATCAATTAATTTATCGACATCTCGTAGTGTGCGCGCGAGCGTTTCGAGCTTCTCAAGGCATTTCTTCTGTAGAAAGGAAAGCTGCAGTTGATACTTCTCTTGCAAGGGCTTTTCTATGAGATTTTCAAATTCTATCATGCACTCCATCGCATATTCTAATTGAGCGTTTAATTGATATTGCATCCTCGAACTTATTATTTTTCGTTCAGGGTATACAGTTTCTAACAACTCAGGAAGGCTCCTTAATGGCTTCCACGTCGACTCGAGCGATTTACGAACTTTCCTCAATTGAGCAGGTAGGATATTCTCCCTCCTGCCAAGTAACTTGATAGCAGAGTCTACTGTTTGCAATACTTCCTGAACATATTTGTGATACCTGCGTTCAATTTCGGGCTTAACATCAGATACAGTAGCCGATTCCCTCGCCGCTACAGGCTCTCTGACTACTTTCTCATACTCTTGAATGATAACGGAAAGGGGAAGTCTAAATATTCGAGCTAGATTCGCGGCAGAGAGGTTAGGAGTTTCTTCGTGAAGTGTTCCCAATATGGTCTGTAAACGCCTTCGCGCATCAGATACGTCAATATCCGCATCCCATCGTGTCCATGCACTACCAACTGTTAACCGAAGAGCGATGCCCGCAAGCCAACTATCAGCGGGGCAGAATCGCTCATCCTCTGCTGCCAAGCGCATGACATGCTCCGTACCTTTTGCTAGCAGCGGTGGATCCACAAATTTCCAGGAGGAATGCCATCTTCGCATTTGTGACGACCTTCCTCGTGCTTCTACAAGAAAGGATATCAATGCCGAGTCAGGACTATGTGGTAAGAGGTGCCGAATGTTGTTAGTGATTCTAAGCAATCTCTCATAATCAACTTTTGATTGCTCTAAAAGAGCGTAACAAGCAATGAGCCCTAACAGTGGGTTTTCAAATTTTCCATAGAGGAAAGCCTCCAGATCACGTGATTCCATGATAAGTCGATTCCGCACCAAGCCATCCAAGACTGCTTCGATTTGTTCGTATTCCCAGTAATCTTGAGGATCAAATCCACGACCAATACGGCACATATACATAGTGGCTCGTGCAAAGTCTGGAATCATGCTCCAAGGTGCAAAAACCTGTGTTTCCCATCCTTCTTCAGCAAATAATGCCTGACATCTCTTCCCTAGAGCCTGTTAGGGACTCAAGCTAAAAGATATGGTACAATGGTTCTATGAAAACTAGAACCCCCTATCCAAGTGATGTCAGTGACGACGAATGGGCCTTCGTTGCTCCCTATCTCGTCTTGTT
>Ga0307372_10002039_pt1 | contig 34143 bp, 61 predicted proteins | sample OX1MG_FD_202533 | JGI IMG/M metagenome (GOLD analysis project Ga0307372, IMG submission 202533) | Soil microbial communities from Risofladan, Vaasa, Finland - OX-1 | ecosystem: Environmental > Terrestrial > Soil > Coastal area > Acid sulfate soil | place: Finland: Risofladan, Vaasa | collected... | reverse complement strand
GGCGCGATGAGATAGAAGCGCTCGTATGCGTCTTTGAGTTGTGTGCGCAAGGCGTCCTTCTCGTCTGCTGGCAGCACCATGAAGAAGGAGCGCGGCTGCGTCCAGTCGGAAAACGTTGCGACCAGCCCGATGAACTGCTGAGCAGCGCGTTCACTCTCAAAGACGCCGACTGGAAGCCGCGCACCAGAGGCGACATGGCTCACCACAAAATGAGCTGCATCGCCGATGCGCGGGTGATAACAGAGGCCCGTGTCACCCGCGATGCCAACTATTTGTGGTATCTTCTGGAACGTCGTCGTCTTCCTCACCCGAATAAAAATCTGTTTTTTCTGGAAATTCAAGGAACGACACCTCTTCGGTAAACACCGAACAAATAGATACCTCCCAATAAGATGAAACGGGTGGCGCTGGAACAACATGTATTTTCATGCCAGTCGGAAGATACCAACATACCAGGCGATTCGTATTGCAGGTTTCCGAGCGCTGCATATGTTCTATTGGTAAGGAAAGAACCGTTCCGTTCCACGATCCACCAGCATTGCCAACAGCAACTTGCGCCGCAAGAGAAAGCTCTTTATACGGCAATGGATAGATCGGAAGCCTATCAACGAACGGCGGCTGCAATTGAAAAATCCGTAATGCATACGCCGGGTACGGAAAATAGGGAATTTTTACCGTGAAAAGAACGACCTTATTGGGCAAGATAAAATAGTGCGTTCCTTCTTGAACAAACTTTTTTGTTCCCGGTGGAAACTCTACGCCATAGCGCAGCATTTCCCTGGAAAAAAATGTATCTGTCCAGGGTTTCCGAAAAACGAAACCTCCGTTCGTTGTAACATGCTCGATTGATTCGTCGTCAATCTGATCTACCTCAATAACGTTCGGCGAAACAACTGCCATACTTTTTTCTCCTGTACATTTGGCTACCGTTCTTCCTCCTGGTACAGTTTCAAGAACAGGTGCAACGGAAGGCGGATGTGAACCGACTCATCACTTTTCGTTAGCGTGATGAACCAACCACCAGGCAACAACCGCAGGTACTTGAAAAACTCCGCACCATGAGATATGGGCGCTATCTGTTGTAACGAAGAGTCGGGCAAATTGGAACGTTCCCCAGGGAAAAAAGCGCCGAGCGCGTCGCCACGTGTTTCTACGGACTTTCCTATCTCCGCTGCCAGATCGTACTCCGGAAAGCTCTCTGTCCATTCGTGTCCGGACGCATCCCACTCAACATGGGGAAAGCGTGTCTGTTCTCCAGATGGATCAGTATGTATAACACTGCCGATAAAAATCGGCATTCCCGTGTCGCCGTCCTCCTTTACAACGTGAATGGAAGCGATGCTTCCATCCGCAGTTGTATAATCGTATTCTATCTGTATACTCTGTATAGTCACTCTTGTTCACCACTTTCTCCCAGGCGTATTTTTCCTCAATGTCAATAGTCGGCTTAAACCCCGACCCATCACGCCCCATAAGGTAGGGCTATTCATCCCCCGCATGAATGACGGGGGCTTTCTAGCCCGAACTCTGTAAAAGCATTTCATTTCTCTTCCTCTCCTTCCTCGCTTTCTTCTTCCTCAACCGGATTAATCCGTGCCTTCACGTTGAATAGCGGAGAAATCAACAGCAACGCCGCCAACACTATCCAGAAGTTAGCGGGAGGACCATGCAACACTCCGGCTATGAGCATGTTCCAACAGAACATACAGAAAAACGCCAGAACCACTACCCACCCGGCAACCAGAAGAAGAGCAACGAGCAGCCAAAAGATAGCGCCTTTCTCAGTCTCAAATGTCACTGTCGCGCCAAGCGCATGTGCAAAAACACGTGTTTTTTTCATCATTCTTCCTCATTCATCGCCGCGCGTACCGATTCTATCACCTGCTCCAGCCAGGGCAAGCGCACGTCAACCCGGAATGCCAGCGCGAGTTCTTTCGCTTTCAAGTTGGCAAGCGTGGTTTCCAGATTCGCCAGAAAAACGCCCGCCCTATCCATAACAATAGCATCCTCAAGTTTTGTGATAAGACCATCGTAATCGCCGACACGAATCCCGGCCAGTTCCCGATCTGTTTGCACCCAATTTTTCGAGAGGTGTTTCTTCATGATTTTCTGCTGTTCCACCTGCTCACTCCGATAGCGAAGCAAGAGCCGTTGCAGCGGCCCGTTCTCGGTCAGCTTGCGATCGCGTTCAGTTTCCTGAAACCTCCACTGCCGGCGCGAGCACTCACGGCAGTATGCCGTATACGGCCCGCCTTCCTGATACGAGCGTGAAACTGCAATCGCGCCCATATGGCATACCTGGCAGTCTTCATACCAACTATAGAACACCCTATCACGCCGGTATGACGGCGTAGACGGTGGGTGGCTCACCAGCTTCCCACCATCAGCATACGTTTCAGCGACATACGGAGCCTTGTACATGCACGCATCACAGAGGCCAGTAGCCGTGCCAGCATACGTTTCTGCCGGATGCCCACCATCGGCATTTAAGAGCTTCCCACAGCCTTTACACGAGCTCTGCGGCAGCATACCATCCCAACTCATGCTATTCCCTCCCAAATTCTATTTCCAACAGAAGTGGCTCTTCAAAGAAGTACGGTTTGCTCTCCACTGTTCGGAGATATAAGAGGTACCCGTCACGGGTTCCATCGCGATAGACGTGAGCCCGTTTTACTGGCACTGCTTCCGTAAGGTCATCAGGGAATGGGTTTTCACTGTCCATTTCAACGGCAACAGATGCGCCGAGTTCAATCAGCTTGTTGATGCTGGCTATCCATGCCAGTTTCTTTTCCTGTATCATCATGCCGCTACCTCATCGTCGTCCCCGCGCAACTGCTTGCCGGTTGCCTGAATCACGTCTATCAGTGTTGATTGCACGCTCTCAAAATGTGCCTGGATCGTTTGCACGCTCGCACCCCAGTTCAGCAGGTAATCGCGGCTATAGGGGCTCTGGATACCGAAGTGCTGGCCGAATAAGTACTCAACCAATGCTGCTTGTTGCTCACGCTCCTGAGCCGTGAATTTTACCTGTTTCTTTTCCCAATGAAGTTTTTCGTGCGCCCACTCGTGCGCCAGTGTCAGCAATTGATTCCCGACGGGGATGCCATCCTTCAAGACGATCTTCCCAGACTCGCTCCACCCTTGTGATTGACCAAGCGCCGATTGTGCTTTGCGTTCAACCGGAATGCCCTGCTCCAAGAGCGCCGCCTCCATCGCAGCCACGACGTCTTCGACCGGAGCCTCAACATCATCGAAGAACTTCTTCTCGTTCTCGTGCCACTTTGCCTGGCTCTCCTCATCCAACATACTCACATCAAACGTGTAGGCAATCTTGTAATCCATCCACCCTGCTTCCTCATCCTCACCCGTATTCTTATTCAACTTGGTGTACTTGATCGGGTGCGGCTGCGTCACCATGATGCCCTTTGCACCAGCAGCCAAATGGCAGCCGGAATTTTTCCAGGCCGAATAGCTGCGCAGAAACGTTGGGCGAATGCCGCGCTTCTGGCACTGCGACCATATCCATACCTGATTGAGTGGGGAATATTTATGCTGTTTCCCGATGAAGGCCAGATAGTCCGTCAACCGGCTTGTCTTGCCTTGCTTGATTTCATCAAGCAATTCGGTGAAAAATGTCGCCGTCGAATCCGTAAAATCTTTCTTCGCAGCTTCATGCTTCGCTGCAAACTGTTCCTTTTCTGCTTCCGTCCATTGCTTCTTCATAGATGCTGCTCCTGATTTCTTTCCACCCAAACTCACCTCACCTATCTATTATATCCTATTTTTATATAAATGTCAAGGTTTTTTCATGATATTATATACTGCAAAAAGCAGGGGGAAATCTTTCCCCCCAGCCTCCTCAGTTGACCATGATGACCGGAACGCGAAAACGCAGTCGGCCTTCTTTATCCGTCACGGTGACGATATCATCTGTTTCGCAGTGCTGGATAAGCCAGCGCTGCTTCTTGACGGCGCTGCGAACGACATCGGCGCGAGTCGAGACGCCGAGCAGCACTCCGTCTCGATCGAGCGCGTCAACTTCCGTATCAAGAAACAGGACATCCACATGCTGTTTTCCGGCGATAGGGGATTTTCTTCCAGGTCGGAGCTGTGTCGTTGTCTTCGCAGCAATTTTTAACGCGGCTGTGCTGTTTGTTGCCCGCGTACGTGTTCGTGGCATAACAGTCCTTTCTTCTTACAAAAAAGTGGAGAACACCTCTCCACGTTGGTATAAGCATACATGAAAATCAGGGAATATGTCAAGGTTTTTTATAGAACGCTTCACAAAATTTCTTGCCCGTCAAACTCCATCGGGCAGCGTCCAGACTTTTGCATATGCTGCATTGCCAGGCGCGGGTGTGCTGACCAGAACTGCATCGTGAGTTCAAGCATCCCCGTTCCATTACGCTCGTACGCAAAAAATTGACCGATGTACAGCCTGCGCTCAACACCATCGTCGCCCGTCCGAACCCAATCAGTTCGTTCTGTCCCACTGGCATACCATCCATTAATCGGATGCGCTTGCAAGTATGTATCTAAATCATCCACCCGGCACCTCACGATACAACAGCATGTTCCTGCATTAATGCTTCAAGCACCGCTGCCGTGCGTTCTTCGTTAGAAACGCGATCCGGTCGTATTCCTTGCTGTTCAAGCCAACGGACCTGTATTTTCGTCAAATTCGCAATGACATATTCCAGTGTGCAGCGCCGCCCTTTAAACACATCATAAAACACCCTCTGGAGCTCAGCGACCAGTTCGCGTGCCTGTTCATCAGTCATCTTTTCCACCTTTTCCAACCTGAGTCGCGTATACTATAGAGATACTCCATATACTGGCGATGATACCCGCAAAACCACTGATCCCACGGTTGATAATAATGAAAAGCCAGGTGTTCGCATAAACAGCGATCTTCAAAGAGACGTTCATACGTATCAAAAACGAATTCGCAACGATGAACAAACATAAACACTCTCCTTACCACGGTTGAAGCCAACCAGCGCATAATCCAACAGTTGCGCCGACAGCAATAAGCAATACAAGTCCAATGCCGCCGAACGTGATTCAGCAATATCAGTTCCCATTATTTTTCCTCATGAAAAACAGGCGTGCCAACTGCTCAGCGTACACTTTATCGCCCGGAAGAAGCGTCGTATCCAGCACCAGTTCTGCCAGATAGTCTTTCACGCCGCGTATCCATGGTCCCGGCTCTTTACCAAAAATGGCACACAACTCATTCCCATTGAGCGGGCTCTGCGGCAGTTGACCATGTAAATCAGCAAGAACGGTTGCCGCACGAATACGTAAATGCGCACGTTTTTCGTGCTGGCGCATATGGTCATCTGTCCGGTCGCTTTCCTGATCGGCAGCTGCGAGATCGAGCAAATCGTCCCATACGTCTCCGTCTGGAAGTTTTGCCGCCAGGCGCAAACGCCGCACGGCTCCAATGCTCCAGGACGGCTCGTACATATTTACCCGCATATGCAGTTGCACTAAACGAGCAACCCGGCGACAGACATCATGCGGAAAGCGCAGCCGGTGCAGCAATGAATAGGCCATAGCAGCACCAACATCTTCATGACCATAAAAATGATGAAAGCCGTCAACAACCGTATGCGTTGTTGACTTTCCGATATCATGAAGAAGTGCTGCCAATCGCACGTCAGGACGCGCAGAAACCATACTCACGACAAGCAGCGTGTGTTTGTATGCATCAAGCGTATGATAGGGCATCTGCTCAACCCCAATCAACGCCGTCAGTTCGGGAAGAATGCGGTCAAGCAATCCCGTTTTCTGCAACGCTTGAAACCCCTGTCGGGGATGATCTGCCAGCAGTATTTTCAGGAGTTCATCGCGAATACGTTCCGAGCTCAGTATAGCGATAAGTTTCCCGTCAGCAGCTATAGCACCCCCGGTTCCGCTGTCTATCTGGAAGTCGAGTTGCGCTGCGAACCGGCACGCGCGAATCATGCGCAGCGGGTCTTCTAGAAAGCGATCAACAGGATTTCCAACACAACGGATAAGCCCGGATGCGAGATCGACTTGTCCGTTAAAGGAGTCAATCACTTCACCGGTCAGTGGATTCTTTGCCAGAGCATTGATAGTAAAATCCCGTCGTGCTAAATCATCAACGAGCGACGCGCCAAACATCACCAGCGGCTTGCGTGAATCAGTTGCATACCGCTCGCTGCGATACGTTGTTATTTCTACCGTCGCACCATCCGGAAAAATCGCACTAACCGTGCCAAACTTCTCACCGATGGTGAAAATGCGCAGTGGAACAGGGAACTGTTCCAGGATAGCCTTGATGTCATCTGGACGTGCATTAGTCGTCGCATCTAGATCGTGTGCATCGCGACCAAGCAGTTCATCACGCACCGTACCGCCGACCAGGTAAAACTCAAACCCGGCCAGCGTAAATGCTTCTGCCAGTTCAAGCAGCTGCTCATCATTCAAATCATGCCTCCAATCGCATGCAGATAGACCATCTGTCCAAGCAATATCACGGCCACGATGCCGGCAATGATTGAACACCCAATATACTTCCGCCTGGGATAACAGTAGGCAAGTATTCCCATTATCATGCAAATCGTGCCATCTATTATCCACGCTGCCGTCACAAGCAGTACCATGTTGGTACACGCCAGCGTACACACTATTCCACCTCTTCAATCTGGTTCAGGAACAACCACATATAAAAGCGCCTGCGCGACATCCTCTCTGGTCTTTGGCGCTTTCCGCACAATTTGATACGCAACATCAACAATTAAATTGCGAATATTTGCAGAAAGGTCCTCCATATCAATATCATACGTATCGCCATGACCGCTTTCCAGGCACGCTTCTGCCCACGGACGAAACTGCTCGCGGCTTGCTTGCCGGATGAGCGTTGGAATATGCTTGCGCTCGTCAATGAGCTTTTCAAGTGCATCCCAGTCAAGCGGCTCCTGATTCTTCACGTGTCTGACTTCCTGTTCGAGCCACACGAGACGCCGGTTCAAACGGTCAACATACTCACCAACCGTTTCGTTTTCTTGCTTTCTTTCGTTAAACTTTTCCATCACGATTCCTTTTTCACAAACACATTGCCGACGCCGAACAGTTCTTCCAGCATCAGAACGTTCTTGCTCATCTCCGAATGGTATCTCATAGTCCATTAAAAACCTTCCTTCTTAGAAACTTGTACATTTTTCTCTTTTTCCGCCAGTATATCCTGGATAAGTACCACCCGTCCTTTGAATACACAGCCACGTAGCCCGACATCAATCACGGCATCAAGTATCTCAGCCTCCGGATCAAGCCGGTACACTTGATGTGTCTCATGGTGATTGACACCACGATTACCAGTCCGACCATGACCGATAACTTCAATTTCTGTCCCATCAGGAAGTTCATACACGGTCTCTACCCATCTCCCGTTTTGCACCTCATGCCAGTCCGTTGTTTTCTGGTATTCCCGGTGCTGGTACAAATAATCTCCGCTATGCGGGCCATTGGCGAATTTTACCCGAAGGGATGCACTCGACGTGCTATGCCGTTCCGAACCTGTTTCGACCAAAAGTTTCAGCATCATTCTGTTCCTTCCCACGCCTGTTTATAGGCATGAGAACGTTCAAAACGATTCCAATCCTCGGCAGTACCGATTCTGCCCGTCTCCACACGCCACGCGGCATACGCAGCACTGATGCGAGCGCTGCGCTCCACTTGAATCCGATACGGACTTTTCTCACCCTTCTTGCGCCGTGGATGTTCCGGCTTTACTTTACGGTAGCGCCCATCGCTTTCCTGAGTAAGCTGCTCGAAAAGCGATAGCACGGCTTTTTGATTGTTGTCGTTGAGTTTCATAATAGATGTCACTCACTTTATTAAAAATTGCCATCCAACGTATATCTATGCGCAACAATCCAGTCAATGAGCTGCGCGAACCAGCGGATGCGTTTCATGCGCAGAAATCCTTCTTCGTATACCCACTCCGGGTCGGCATCTGCATGCTGCTCCAGGAATAGATGGAGTTCTTTCTGCATTTTTTTGAGATCGCGCCGACCGACGCGGCCCCAGAGGGAAATGCTCAGAAACGGCAAATCCGAATATCCACGCCCGCGAAACGAGAGTTTCTCAAAACCAGTCCACAATGGACCAGTGATTTCAGCGATAAACGGAGCCGATTCGCGCTCTCCGATGTAGTCGCCGGTCTCATAGTCGTAATCGCTATAGGTTTCCGTAACAGGCGTAAACGGAAAATCGGCTTCCGCCTCTTCCCACGTCACCCCTGTCTTTTTACTTTTCATAATAGAGACATCAAGCCCCATCACCATGCTCCTTAGATACTATGCTGGAATCTTGTCCCAGTTCGCGGGATTCATCCAAAATTCCTTATTTGCTTCTTGCTTCGCCCCGTTCGTCCATGGTCCAATGCGATGCTTCTTAAGCCATACCAGCATTTCCGGATGCCTCTCTTCCATCGTTTTGAAGCCTTTTATCCCACCCAACCGCCGCTCCTCATCCGTAAAAACATGCCGTGGCTTTGGTGCCGGTTTTTCCGGCTTCCCGAATAGTTTGTTGTTTGCCCGCATCTCTGCGGCATGTTTTCGATCATCTGCGGTAAACTGGTAAGCCATGATGCTACTCCGTATCAAGAACAAAGAACATCTGCTTCAGCCCATCGCGTTGCTCGCGTTCGATATCACGGAAAAACAGAATATCCTCGCTGATAAGGCCCTGAAGCATCCAATCACGTGCGTTGTCGTACAGAACGTATGCATCCCCCTGTGCCATTCCAACCATTTTGCTTACTGCATTCAATACATCAATTTTTTCCTGGTCTGTCATGAGCTTATTCCTTTCCGACAAGTTCCCAGATTGAAAGCGAAGCAGGAATTGGCTTCAACCACAGATACCCAGGAAGGCTTTTGTTCTCCGCATCTTCTGCCACAAAAGCCACACCGCGCTCTTTGCGCTCATCACGCACCCAGAACGCCTCCACCACCTCGTATATCTTTTTGGGATTTTCTGCCAACCGGATGCGCGACCCTTTTTTGATCGTGTCCAACCGTGCAATCCCCTGTTCTCGCTTTGTCATTGTTTTTCCTGATGCTCGTACTTCCCCAACTCACCTCACATTTCTATTATACGATATTTCCTCGTAAATGTCAAGGTTTTTTCATGATATTTACGAGGAAAGAAAAAGGGGCTAATCATTTTCGTTCAAGCCGAGCATATCAAGCAGGAAAAAGTAGAGCTGCCTGTCTTCGCCACCGGTCAGTTTGCGCAACGGAACTCCTTGCAGAAGCCCGTGTGCGAATCCCAGGAAGTACAAGAGCAAATCTTCCGCATCTCCAGACGGGAGTTCAAGACGATCCTGCTTACTCTTCGTGCTGATTGCATCTTTCAGGTATGTGAGCGGATCGTCATAGACTTCCCAGCGCGGCATCTGCGCCTCCATCGCTTCACATACTACCGTATAGATTTCCCGATCTTCGTCGTCTTCTGCATCCCGTAACTGGAAACGCATAGCGTCATACGCCAGTGTGACAGCCGTTTTCTCTTCGCTCATGCGGTCAACCCTTTCCGCGCCTCTGCTACCAGTGCCGCTGCTTTCTTGTTCGCGGCCGTCATTGGTTCGCAATCAGCAACGGTATAGAGAAAACACATTTCACCATGCTTTAATGGGTGATAATAATAGCCGGACGGCTTTGCCTCCGGAAGCAATTTCAAGCGCAGTTTTTCAAGCTGGCGCGTCGTTTTTAGCTCCGCGGACGGCACCTGGTCATAGGCATGCCATGCCACCTCACCGCACCGGTTATAGAAGCTGCGTGGGGCAGGTGCTTTGAAAAACGTCGCCCCGCACACGCTGCATGACACGCCGAACGCGGCCTTCTCAAACCGGTGTTTAGAATAAATCATCAGTGTCGTGTTCATTATGCGATCCCCCCAGGAGCTCCAGTTCCTCCTGCAAGCTTTCGGTCCCCCAGCGTGAAATGGTTTGCAACTCGCGAAGCAGAGTAAATGCCTCACCAATCGTACCGAAAACAAAAATGACATATGGGGTGAAGCCAAACTCTACCAGGAAACAGGCAGCAACACCATCAACGGGAATGCCGTCGGCGGCCTGATAAACCTCAGCACGCAGCGTGCCGGTCTTGCCGAAACTGGTGAAAAACGTGTCGAACCCGTAGCGTTCAAGCATCTGCTCCGGACGCTCGTTATGATTCCAATAAAAAGCATGTGCGGGCAACGACTCAAAGCGCTGCACACCGTTGTCAAGCACGGTAAAGCCAATCATGGCTCCGTGCTGCCAATCGCCGTCCATCTCAAGGACAGCAGGAAATTGTGCGGACATGGAAATTTCCCTCACTTACGCGGCGTCTTCCTCGGCTTCTGTCCGGGCAACGTCGCCTCGCGCTGCAAGCTCTTCAGCGCGTTTCTTTGCATCAACCAACAACCATCCCACATAAAATTCTACGTGGTCAGAAAACAACACCGTTTGTTGCGCATTCCGCATCTCGCTCATGCACTGCGTCACGAGATGCTTGACCAAATCCATTTCACTCCCCATCACCTGCGCCAGTGCTGATTCAGGTGATACCAGCCGCCCAAGAATGCCCAGGTAATTCGCCAGGCGATCCACATACGCCTGATACCCGGCATACATCTGCATAGAGTTCTGTTCCATCGCGAGCCTTTCTTTCCCTCTTCATAAGAAGTATCCAGGCTCATTATACCCTTTACGGCATGGCAACCGCGTAGCGAGTCGTGGCACCATAGAGCAGCTGCGCATAGGTGCCGACAACCCCACTAAAGAACTTCGTGCCGTTCTCCAGCGTCATCCGGTAAAACGATTCCGTCCAGACCGGAGCCTCTCGACTATACAGCACGTACAGGAAAATCGCCACACTCACCGTCAGAATGAGTCCACAAGCCAGAAGTACCACCAACGCAATCATGCATGCCGACGCTGCAACCGCAGCCAACACCCCGCACAACGCCAGCACAGCACCCACCACCTTGAACGCCCATGCCACAGCTTTCCGCAACTGCTCACCCGTTACCACCTGGTAATTCACACACAACGCCGTGGCAAGAAACGTTGCCAACCCAGTCACAACAATCAGAAACAGCGGTGATTGTACCATGCCAGCCTCTTTTCTCATTCTTTTTTAATGACATACTTTCCCGATTTTTATTAGCTATCGTCTAGCTTTCAGACCAGATGTAGCCGATAGAAAGAGCATACCATATGGAAATGAGAATGTCAAGGTTTTTTCATGTTATTTTTCAGATTCCTTGACAGGTTGAGAAATCAGATAACGCTGTGCCTTCGGATCGAATTCCAACTGGATTGTCGGGTCGGCGACCAGTTCTGCAAGCAAAGCTGCCTGTTGCTCTGCCCAGGCGCGTACATCGCCAATCGGAGGAGCAATAGAAGCCTCCCGGTGCAGGAGCAACTGTTCTTGATAGGCGTTGATTTCTTTGAGAATTGCCTGTTTATCCATACTTTCCTCACGCTGCCTGACGAAGATAGACTAGCTCATCCAACACGAACGCACACCGCGAAAAAAGCAAGTGCTGAAGCGCTGCTTCCTCCGTCAATGTTGATTTCCAGGACACTTGCTCCCACCCTGTTTCATGATAGCGCTGGAAAACCAGAATGTATCCAAGCAGATAGCGTGTCATGCGTACTCCGTCGCCATCACGCTGCCACCAGCACGTGCCTGTTTTATCGAGTTCGCTCTGAAGCGCATGAACCAGTTCTACGTTCATGTACAATCCCCCTCGCCCACAGTATATCACTTTCCCTGCACTATGCTGAAAACAGAAAAAATCGTGAGAAAGTAGCTTATCGCAAAGCAGAGCATGAAACAAGTCATTGCTGTCAGCGTCCAAAAAATGTTCGTATCACCTGAACGCAATTTTGTGAACGCGGCAGTAATGTTTATGCACATGCCAGTAAAAAACACAAGCGACAGCATACAAGAAATCACCCCGACTTGCAGCATTTTTTATTTCCCACCTACGATAACAAGCATTCCAAGACAAAACAGTCCATACCCGACAAGAAAAAAAACTCCGCTTAAAAACAGCGCCGTTTGATCTACCAATGACACATTTTCCCGTTTTCGTATCTTGCCAAGCACTACTATGATGCTCGCAAGGAAGAAACACCCGAAAGTACAACTCACAAACAGCAGGAAAAACATCCTGTCAAGATTCATAGGTCCTCCCCTGCGTGCCGCATATGCCAGTGGCAGCTGTACTCATAGGAGCGACCAAGTTCACGGATTTCATACAGCAGATACAATGCTTCATCCACATTTTCGTGTCGCGCCAGCACCATCGTTTGCAGATCAACATAGACCCCAAACGAATCACGCCCCTCTTTACGCAAGTAACGCGACCAAAAGAGCGCCTCATTATAGCGTCCCTGGTACTGCCACTCTTTTTCTTCGTACCGAATATTCCCCGCTGCATCCTTGATGGCATCCCCAAAAATCGCACATAGTCCAAGATCGTTTGACCGTTCAAATTCCTGAAAAAGCCGATCCAAGATCGTCCTAAAAGCATGAATGCTTTCTTCACTTGCATCAGACCGCTCTATAAGATTTTCCAACACATCAATTCCAGTATACTCCATAGCCTCTCTCCTCACTGGTCGGTATAATCTTCAACTTTATGTTTGCTCTTTTTGAAAAGCCAGCTGTCGCTATGATACTTGAGCACCTTCCGCTTCACTTCCAAACTACTTTGCTCAAGCAGAGACCGTACCACCACACCTTCACGGATCGTTTGCCCGCCAAGCATCGTCTTTCCTTCAGCCAGGTCATGCATCAATGGCAAACTATAGGAAAAAACTCCAAGCAACGGCACAGTCTGTACACCAAACAGAAAACACAGCGAACGCACCTGTTCATAATTCTGATACACTCCATCCACCATGATATCGAATACCGCGAACTTCACATCCTGCTTCGGTGCATCATACGGAAATCCGCCCATCACCTTCGATCCATACACTTCACCAAAAACAATCACCTGCGTATGCGTTTTTGCAAGCTGACAGACGAGCTGTTCAATTCCAGGCATTTCCCAGATATGCCAGTATACACTCGCCTTATCCGGCGCATCACTTTCCGGTTGCTTGCGCCGCAGTTCATAGGAACCGGCCATGCGCTCACCGTTAATCAAGGCTACGCGCCCTGAAGCTCCATGGAGTTTCTCCATCACTATTACCTTTTCGCCATCCGCAAACACGTGCGGATAATCGCGCAGGTTTGCAAGACTCGTGTACTTTATGAAGTAGGGGTGGTCCTCAATAGCATCAGCTGCTGTAAAACGCAGCGGCGGCACGTACTTTTCAATCCCGTAATATTCAGCGACATTGGTGCCGACCGGCCAATCCTTGTCTGGCGGAAACGTCAAACCGAACGATAACTCGCCGCGTAGGCGAATCGTGTGGACGCGGTTGCCCGGAGCCAGATATTTGATGCCCTTCCGCTCAACCAGTGCGTCCGTCAGCACTACTTCCGGCGGTACATAGACGAGCTTCTCACCTACGGTATACAATCCCTTTCCGGCAACCAACTGCCATCCCTGGACTTTGATAATTTCCAGTGCCGTTGTTTCCGGGTCGGGATGCGGAAGGATCGCATCCACTGTTGCAACTTGTACTGTGACTTCACTCGGCATCGTTATGCTGCCTCTCTGAACGGCTTCTCAGCCAATTCACGAAGATGTTTCGCCAGGGCCTTCCCTTTTTCAACGTCCGGTTTCAAGAACGCCGTGCGCTCCTTCATCGTCATCGGTTCCAGGTGATTGACCACCGAACCGAAATGCGTACACATCTGCCGGTTCTTAAAGCTGCTGCACGGGCACACAAACCCATGCTCCGTGTGCGTCAGGGGATACTCAAAATCCCCAGTCTGAGAATGCACAAACACTACACGCCGGCCAGACGTATTATAACCAACCCGGCTCACAGTAAGTCCTTTTTCTTTTGCCCGCGCACGTGCCATGTCTAGTGTAAACACTGACGGCTTTCTAAACGGTATCGCTAATTGTTTCATAAATACACCTCTGATTTCGTTTTCCATATTTCTCATCACATACTTATTATACTACTTTTTAGTATAAATGTCAATGTTTTTTCATGATATCGTATAAGCAAAAAAGAGGGTGCGCGGTGCACCCTCAGAGCATGGACGCCAACAGTTCATACATTTGCCACTCAGCTTTGAGTTTCGTGAGTGTGCGTTCGGCATCAGCAAGCACCATGCGCACCAACTCACGTTGCTCATTACCATCGGGGTACCGGACACGCCGCGTCTGTGTGACTTCCTGGCGCAGAAGCTTGTAGTCGTACTCCTTTTCCAATAATTGCCGGCGCAGCGATGAAACGGGCGGCGAACTTTTCACATGCGCTGATACTGTGGCCTCCGTCACTTTGTCACCATCAGGCGGGTGACGCCGGTATTCCAGTTCCACCCGCCCTTTCGTTTCGTCCAACGCCGCTTCCAGGACACTTTTCTCTTTTTCCAGAAGAAGCAGCTGCTCATCAAGCAGTTCATCCGGGTCAATCATCATGTGCTCTAATTCGCGACTTGCCACGTCACGAGCTATAAGTGCCGTTTCGAGACGAGACGGGTAATTCAGAATCGCCTCCATCAGCTCTGCCTTTGTCATCTTCCTTCACATCCTTCCCGATAGCCACATGCTTTGCGGTTTCCTCCAATAGCGGAACGCCTAACTCTTCCCAGACTGACGATGATGGGTCAAGTTTTCGCGTCGGCAGCCCCATGTGCGGTTGAAACCCTATCAACCATGCCGGCGGTGCGGCATGCTCGCCAGACTCCGCATCTTCCACGTGAGGAACCAGCTGCAAGGCTGGACGTTTATCCAATGCGTCCGGCTCGCGACCGATCAGCCGCATGCCGTTCGTCATCTGTTCACCAACCGGAAAACGGCAATAGGGGCAATACTGCGCCTCGTACACGACCGGCTTTTCACAATGGTAGCAGAACTTAAATCGTTCCGCGTCCACTGGTACGCCGCAACGATAACAGAAACGCGCGCCATCCTGAATCGGTGCGCTGCACGTGCTGCACGTTCGATCAAGCAGCGCCGGAGGGAGCGCACGCGCCAGTGCCACACGCCGCTCCTCTCTGCGTATCGCACCATAGTAATAGTACGCCCGCATCCACCCTGCCTCATCTATACGCTGAAGCAGGGGCAACACGTCAAACACTGCCAATGCGCACACAAGCATCGCGCTCAGTATGCATAAACTTGTGACAAACACATTGCTGCGTTCCTGATAGGCAAGCGTAGCAAGAGCCGCCGTACCTATGCCAAGCACAACACGCAGCCAGATGGGAAACCGTCGCATGTGGGCTCTTCATCTTTCTTCTTTTACCGGAGCTTTTTCTTATCGCGCCGGTACGTTGTAATGGACGTCACGTTCTCCTGCTGGTCATTTTCATTACGCAGCGCTCGCAACCGGTCCACATATTTCGATGCCGGAAGTTCTGTTCCGTCTGCTTCCGCTTTAATAATCGCCTCCTTGACGCTCTGAATCACCGGAAGCATCGGTTTACAATTTCTGCTGTACCACTTTTCCAACTCATCAATTTCTTGTCGTAATGCTGATGCCATGCTGTTTTTTCCTTTCACTTACGCCCACATACTCTCAAGAGTATACCACACGTTTCTTCCTGTTTACGCGCAATTCGCGTACCACTGACGCAAAATGTGCAACCGGTCTGCAACATACCCCGGAGCACGCGGTTTTGCTTTCTGGTAGCGTTCGTTTATGAGCGCGACGCATTCCTCCCTGGTATAGCCATAAAGGCGTAGTCCCATGAGAAATTGGTCGCGCTCTGACTGCGATTGGAAAAACTGCCGGAACTCATACAGCATTTCGACCACCGCGATCATATCATCCACCACTACAAATTCTAAAATGGTATAAACCTCCCCATACTCGTTTACCCGAAGCAAATCAGAAAAACGCAAAATGCGCTGTCCATTTGCCGATTCTTCACGCACGATGCGCATATGATAGGACAATAACCGGCGCGGCAACGCCGTACGTAAAAACGTGCCGAATGTTGCCCCGCGTGAACGGTCATAGAGCGGATAGAGTTCTACCATGTCCAACATGGCCTGCGCTTCCAGTTCCTCCAGTTCATACGGCTGTTTCGGAACTTTATGGTAAAAGCGCCAGGCTAATTTCTTTGCATACGGCAAGCATGCCACAAGCATCATGTCTCGCTCGTCATCCATCGTTTTTATCCTCAAGGCTCGCAAGAATATGCGAGCGAAGCGTCATCACAAGTGATGGCTTTTCCAACGCCTGCATGCACCGATTTGGTTGTCCAACCCGGTAACGCACCCAGGAAAAATCGTGGCCCGTTGCCACAAAAAGATTCTCTACCACCACTGACCCAAATGTCTCAAACAACTCACACGCGAGCGTTAAACTCTCAAATCCAATGGCGTAAAGAATACAACAATACGTGTCTAGCGCGGAAGCGAGTTCCGTACCGGACAACCGAGAAAACAGATCATAAACCGCCCCGCGCACGTCCGCACTCACCATAACCGCGATACGCACCATTGGTGCGTCAGAAAGAACACCACACTGCACACACGTCTGCAAAAGCTCTTGCACACTTACGGTAAACCCGTTGCAAAAATCACACGGTTCCCCACCCGCGTGTTCATAATATCCCAGCCCAAACACTATCCGGCAGGATGTTTCCCGGCCATGCGGACACGTAAACGTCCTATGCACATCCAACCTCCTGACGGTATTCAGCAATCGCCATGGAGACAATATCAGGCAATGTTTCAAGCGTGCATTCCCAGAGTGAATACGACCCGACCGCCTCACGACGTTCGACAAAACCGCCTTCTTGACCGGTACAATGCAAGAGTACTGTGCGTACACCCTTTTCTACCCGCAGGCATTCAATACGCCGCAACGATTTTGTATACTCCGCCCAATCGCCATCCGTAATCCAGAAGACCAGGTGCCCTTTTCCTCGCCAGCGCATATCATGCTCAAGCAGATCAAGCGCCTTTGCCGGCTGCGTTCCACCCGATACACGCGGTCCAACCTTTGAACACTCTAATCGCTCACCAGGACGACAAACCCATTCCGCCGTATCAGAAAAATCCAGCGCAGACGGATAGATTCCGGGCAAATTCGCCAGTGCCGCCAACAGCACTACCTTTGCTTCCGCGTACGGCACCTGCAATTCACTGGTAGACCCGGAAACATCACCAACAAGAACCACGTCGGTTTCCGGAATCTCCAGCCGTCGCACGTGATAATCGTCATGTTCTTCCCCAAGAAGTGACGATACATATGCTTCCATCTGCCGGAGCGGTGATAATTCCCCATCGTATGATCGTGCAGCAGCAACCCCGTGAAACAACAGGCGAAACGACGTACGTAACTGCCGGATTACACGATCATAGGTACGACATGTCTTTTCTACAAAATCATTGTACGGCTCATCTATGGAAAGCGTTGTCGTTCCCATCGTGGCACCTGCTCCCAGTACTTGCGCACCATCTGGCTTACGCGATGCAGGGACAACAACCCGCCGGAACTTCCGCACAATGCTCATCGCACCAGCAGAATGCCGACAACAATCAAGCAGATAGCGTTCAAGCGTGCGAGCTGCCAGTACCGCATTTTCTCGCGAACCACGCGTCGCCGAAAGAATAAGCGGCAGAGCCAGCGACAATAACTCTTGCTCCAAATCATCATGCGCCGCCCCAAAACGCACCAGATTGTACAAATGGCGCACTTGCGTCTGAATGCGAGTTGCAAGAGGATGCGTACCCTCCTCTAACTCCAGTGCTTCGCGCACCGCACCAAGCGCATAGTGCACAAACACCGTGAGCCCAGGAAACTCACGCATGAGCTGAAATTCCACCCGCGCGTCCTCCAGAAGATTATCCAGAAACACAAACAACGCGGTTTCTTTCTCGTCGGGCGTGCAAGAAAATGACTGATACCGGATATGGGTCATCTCATGCAGCAAAAACGCCAGTGTAAAATCATCGAGTGAACACGTGTCTTTCACCCACGACCCGTGATACAACGCTGCAATACATGGCGTATATAACGTAATGAGAAATGCCCGATCCTCGCCATGTTCAAACAGTGAACAGACTGCCGGATGCGGTGATTCTTTCTCACACTGCTCAACTTCAATGTGTTCCCCATTGCCGAGAAATAACGGATGAATAGCCATCGTATCCCCTTCACGAACTTATGATATCATAGTTTTACCATGATATCAATAGCCAATTTACCCTATATCAGCGATTGCTGCATATCCTGACGGTGTTTCGTTGCGCCAACGCCAAGTCCATCAACAGAAAGCGTCAGCATGCAGGAAGCGAAGACCAGTGAACGAAAACGTTCAACGCCGATATTGGAAATGAACGTTTTTACATCAACTACCGGACCTGACACCAGCTGGATCATATTTTTTACCGGCTGACCAGGAGACACCCGCTCCACAATGCGCTTCGTCAGTGCATCGGGATTTGTCAGAAAATATGGATCAAGGAAGGTTGCGTCATAGGGCTTTGCCAACCGCCAGCAGTCACGATGCAACCGAATGAGTGCTTGCGCGACGTTTCTCGCGGAAAGGGGATACTCCGGACGACGTACCTCACGAATATAACTGGTAAGAAAGCGTATCATCCCATCGGGAACAAGCAGCTTATCATGCATCCTGGAGATTTCTTTACAGGCGATGTCGCGCGCAATCTCCACTTCCGTTTCAAATGACGGGTAATCAAAGGAAACGGGAAGCACGCGCTGAGCAAAACTTTGCGGCAAGCGAATATTGCCAACATGGCTGTCGTCATTGCTGGAAAAGAGGAAACGGGTAGAAGGAAGGCGTTCTGCTGTTGTGTCGCCAATGGCGACCAGACCATCGCGCTCAATAATGGAGTTGAAATCCAGTAAATTGCTGGAAAGCGTATGCGTTGCTTCGTCTATGCAAATCATCGCCCCTTCGCGCATGCCTGTTGCAACCACTCCGTCAACCGGAATATATGAACCATCAATAATACGATGGCCCATGATAATCGTGGTTTTCGTCGTTTCTGGCGAGAGTTGCAAATAATAGGCCGGCACCCCATGCCGCTGCGACCAGAGAGCGGCAATTTGTTTCATGGCGTGCGTTTTTCCGGAGCCTGATGGGCCTATCAGGTACGGAGCAAAATGAGACAAATCAAGCAAGTCAAGAATTTCTTGAACTCGATCAGCAACATCACTCCCAAGCAGTGCTGGAACTGCCTGTGTCTTTAACTGCGTAAACGGTGGAAGAACCGTACGTCTTTCAGTTGTCATGTACATTTTCTTTCTGTGTGTCTTATTCTTCAAACAATGCGTCAATGGTTTGATCGTTTTGCCGGATGCTTACCGGGGCTGAACGTGCCGGTGGCGGGGCAAATTCTCCGATCTCCGTCAGCTGTGTTCCTCCGCGCAAGTGCTGCTCCATCTGCTCCGCCGAGATGAGGCTAAGCGCCGCTTCCATGAGTTCCTGTTCCGTTGCGCTGGCAACAAGCGGATAGTGCCGCACCAGTCGGATACGGCTATTTATTTCCTGTTGGCGTAACTGGCGCAGGAGGTCTCCTACGCTCATGCTCATAGTGACTCCTTTACTATGCCATACCGCCGCTCCAGCTCAAGGCGCAGCGTTGCCAACACTTCTTCTGACAGCATTGGACTGTCGAATAAATTTCGGATAGCTTCATCTATCAGATCGCGCAAAACAAAGAGCGTTTCCGGAGCCATCTCAAAGGCTCCTTTCGCGAACATATGCCGTGCCCGATCATTGACATACGTCACCGATTGCTGCGCCAGCGCCACCTTTCCGTCATTGCGTGCGGAGATAACGGCAAAGTTGTTTTTCCCAATTTCCGCACGCGCCAGCTGGTCAAACTGGAGCATGCGCCCCTCTTCGCGAGGAGTGATTCCTGATTGCATTATGCCTTTTCCTCTTCTTCGGCCAGTTCGCGAATCACCATATCCAATGCGCGATTCTTTAACTGTCCAAGTTCTGTGATTTTGATGCGTATAAATTCTGGTACGGTTTCAAGCGTCAAGGTACTTGAACCATCTTTCCGTACGTTGACATTGCCAAAAAGTACTTTTCCTAAGAGAAAAGAAAATTTTTGCACCTGCCCAGTTATCTCATCCGTCTCACTATAGCGCAAGAATACCTGCGCATAGCGCGGTGAACGATCGCCAGGCTGCCGGATAAGAACAACCGTACGCAATACCTGTGCCATTTCAGACAATGACGCTTTCCACTTCAACGTGACGATGCCATTGCCGCCCAACCGAAACATATCCAACTCCACTACCATCTTCACCTGCAAGAGCGCCCGTACATCCTCTTCTTCTGCTGTTTGCGTCATATCACCCCTCCCACAATCGCCGCGTCGTGTGCATTTTGCACCGCTAAAAAATCATCCAGATGCTCAGAACGCACGCAGACAAGCACCATACCGCTGATGTTCAATAAAAAAATGGGGACCTTATGCGACACGTGCGCATCGTGGCACAGCGAGAGAATATCTGCTTTCTTGAGCGATATGCTCTGTTTGCCAGTACTTTTCAATTGCGCAAGATACGTGCCGTTCTCCCCATCCTGCGGTTTTACAAACGTGTTTCCAGACCCCGGCTGCGGAACGAGTCCCAACCGGCGCATCAACCGCTTTTCTTGTTCAACCCAACTTCCCATGTCATTCCTCCAGTTGTTCCACGTATCGGAACATAGTCTCCATTCCCATCCAGATACTCAATATCTCCATGCGCGGTTGCCCGTATCGTACTCGGATGATACAACGTGCCCGGTGTGACAACCGGATAGACTTCATTCGGCAAAACATCTTCGCTGAGCAGCAGTATGCGAATACACCCGGTATGTTCCTCATACCCGGCAACCGTCGCCTGCGCACCATCAACTATGCACCGGCAAGAAGCAAATGCCTGGACAAGCATGTGTATCTGCTCAGCATCAACGAGTATTCCCATACGACTTATCGCCTGATAGAATACCTCTTTTTCAATATCTATCGTCATGCGTTTCATTCATCGCGCTCCAATAATTCTGGCTGCGCTGCTCCGCAGAGAGCCATGCAAATAGCATCTGCTTCATCATGCCCAACCGATTTCCCAAAAAACTGCTTCACGTACCATACCGCATCCAGTTTTGTTGCTGTACGACTGGAAAGCACCGCATACTTCCATTGCTGCGTTCCTACCACATACACCGGAAGCGGATATACTGCGTCAATGACTGAGCCGATCATGCGATCAAGCACGCGTTGTGCAGCACGAGAAATATAGGTTCTTCCGGTCGTACGGTCGGAAGAAAAAAGCCGGGCTTGCTCCATTACCACATAGGCTGGTGCATACGTGCGACAGATATCCACGATCATGTGCACCAGAAGCTGCCGTCGCTGGCTATGCCCACCACAAGAAAAACGCAAGACATCTGACCAGACAACATCTCGGCCACGCACAACCGCTACTCCGCATGCACGGCTGCTCTGGTCAACGGCAACCACTGTTTCATTCACTGACATGCTCCTTCTGGAGCATCGCATCTACTGACGCACGGGCAATACGATACCGCGGACGTGCCGCGTGTTCTTTCTTTGCCGGAAGCTGCATCGCTTCCAATAATCCATCATGTATCCATCCATAAACCGCTCCAGGACGTACGCGCAATAACAACGCTACTTCCCGCACAGTAAGCAATCCCGTATTCTGCTCGTTTGCCTTCACCCTGATTTCCCCCTTCAGGCGAACGGCTCCATACGATACACCACCTGTTCTGGTGTCCAGCCAGGATACTCGCGCCATAACCGTTCACTTTCCGCCGCGGTATGCCTGCACAACAGCACCAGCAGCGCGGCAATCGTTTTTTCTTTTTCAGGAAATGATTCTTTTTTCACAATAGTCAGGATATCGCGTGCTGTCCGCACGAATTCATGTTCACGCACGACCATCTTCCTCCGGTTCCCACTCATCCTCACGCACCCCAAGCATTTTGAGCAAATCGAGACGTTCCTTCATCGTCGTCACATGGCGCACATCATGCGCATTTGGACGACGATGCGTCACTCCGCCATCCGTAGATGTCCGGTACACTTCGATCACCACCGCTTCTTTTCCCTCTTCCGGGCACAATGATAGGACGATATCGTAGGTTTTTCCATTACTGGAAATACCCAGCGATGCCGCCTTTTTTGAACTCACAAATAAGGCTAAATCAAGTTTCATGCATTTTTTCCATTTCAACAATCACATACTGTTTCGATTCATTATCCCAGGATGAACGCAGCGCCAACTCGTTCAAGTCTTCCGTTGCATCCGGATCGTCCTCCGAACATGGCTCCCACCCATCATCAGTCATTTTGCACCAGAGTCCATATTTCCGGCACTCGCGATCGCCAGGCCACGTTCCATCCCACTTGAGCAAATGCGGGTGAACAAATGCTTCATAGGTCCCGTCCATATCGTCTGGCAACCCGTGTGCATAGATAGCAGGATGCGTATATTCCATAGATTCCACAGCAATACCGAAAAACTCGTACCGGCAATCATCTTGCACCATTTGCCGTCCGCAAAATGGGCAGCATTCCACTCCGCACCCAGGAACATGCGTTTCTCCAATCATGACGCCGCACCCAGGGCACTTGTCACGCAGAACAAGCGGTTTCATTTTCTTAAAGCCTCCCTTTCTTGCCGACCTGCAAAGCATAACGCCCGCAGCGGACATTTCCGCGCCCGTTCTGACGTGATGCTACTGCACAAACCGTTGCGTACCGGCACCTTTTGCTCCTCGCGATATAGCGCAAGATAGCGTTGCAACTTCCGTAAGCGTGCAATATACGGTTTCACCAATTCTTCATCGTAGTCAATTACCCACGTGTGATAGTCCTGCGTATTTTTATTCTCCCACAGGATAATGGCCTTTTTCAAACCAAGCATATGCATATATAAATTCGCTTGCATCACGGCTTTCTTGAAATCAGGATTTCCCATCGGATCGTTGCGACCAACCGCATCAAGATAGTTTTTCTCGCGATAGCCTTTAATTTCCATTACATGGGGTTCATGCTGTATACGGACAATTGCATCGGGAGTGTAAGACAGACCCCACTCTTCTGCGTAGTGGGCAGTTTCAACTTCATCGGCGAGCGCTCCCAGTTCCCCAACCAGGAAACGCCATTTTTCTTTGACCATCAGATCGTCGAGCAATTCGCGTAGTTCCGCAGTTGTCTCGCCATCGGTTTCCACCTGCTGTTTTACTGCATCGAAAAACGCTTGCAGCGTCTCACTATTCCAGCTTTGCTGGAATAATTTTTGCCACTTTTCATGAATATACCATCCGTGCAAAAAAACTGCCAGCAAATGCGGGTCATGCGCCGATTCTTCACCGCGAAAATGCGCCGACAGCACGTGTTCACGATAACAAAACTCCGCGTCTGATTGCAGGATACTCGATGCATGCAGTCCACCACGCTGTCCCTTACTCTCGTTCCATTTTACGAACAAACGGTCAAGCGTGGACTTTACCGCAAAATCACGCAGCGTCTTACTTTGCACGATCATGCCGTTTCCTCAAGTTCCGGTGTTTTTTTCGCGGATGGCCGTTTCGCCCGCCCGCCAGCGGCAATCCGTAATTCATTCTGAACCAACTCTATTTTCTCATGCGGCACAAACCCACGGCTGAAAATGAGCGGAAGCTCCACGACGCCGCGCGGCTCTGCTATTTTTGACTTCACCACCTGCACTTTTGAGATGATGCCAAAATCCCCAATCTTGTCATCCTTCAGGCGTTCCTTTACAGCAAACTGAAGCCGGAGCGAGGCCGCGTGCTTGAGCGCATGCCCACCCGGCGTCGTAAATGGATTGCCGAACGGATTGAACGTGTCGCGCACCTGATTGATAAAAATGACCATCGTTCCTGACTTTGCAATCGTGGGAACAAGTCGCCTGAGCTGCCGACCCATCATTTGAGCCAGTACCGCCTGCGTATCAGAATCGGTCGCTGAACGTTCCGCGCTCTTTTTTGGCGAGAGCGCAGGCACGCTATCCACCACAATCAATGGAATCTTGTTCGCCGCAAATTCCATCATCACATCAAACGCGTCTTCACCGTACTCCGGACGCATATGGAATACGTTCTTCTCTTTATTGCCGAAAACCGCGCCAAATGATTCCGTATAGGTATGCTCAGCGTCAATCATCAGCGCTTGCGGAAACTGCGCCATGATGTGCAGTGTTATACTGCTCTTGCCGGAACTCTCTGGACCGAAAAATTCGTACACCCGTCCACGTACCAACCCGCCGCCGATGATCGCATCCAGTTCCGGAAGCCCCGTCGCGTGACGCGGCAGCACCGGCATATCGCCGGAACGAATAAGCACCGCCTTGCCATACTTTTTTTCTGCACGCATCAGGATATCCGTAATCACCTCATCTTGTATCATGCACCCATCCCCCTCGCATATAACGCACTGCAATACTGTGTGCAGCGCCGGATATAATGCCCTTCGTGAAAATCAAGCGCCCCGTTTTTGCGCAATTCCTCCAACACCCGCTTATTGACATGCCGCCGCTCTTCCTTTGGTATCTTTTCCAACATATCCTGCTCGCTCGTATATGGAGCGTAGCGTGCAATGGTACGTGCGGAAAGCGTCCCAACACTTGGAACGGTATCAAGCCCCATGCGGATCACCGTACCGCCGCCAAACTCCGCAACCGCGTAGGACGCAGGACCATTCACATGCGGAAGGAGAATGATCTGCTCGGACAACACCGCGGCTGTTTCCAGTTTCCACCGCTCCTTTTCGAGTGATTCGTTCGCGAGCATCGTCGCGTAATAGAGCTGCGGATACTTCTGACGCAGGTACATGCTGTACACCGCCACTTGCGTATACCCTGTCGCATGCGCCTTGTTGAACGTATAGAGGCTCATCATCTGAATAAGCCGAATAGCATCCGAACGCGACATCCCCTGCGCAATAGCCCCTGCAACAAATGCTTTACGCAGCTTCTCATCAATAAACCCTTTTTTCGCTTGCTTCATCAGCTTATCGGTTTCGTCCCAGGAAAGGTTGCCCAGGTTTTTTGCGATGAACATTTTCTGTTCATCATAAACTAATACCCCATAGGTACCCTTTGTATATTCATACCATGGAGTCATCGTATCCACCTTGCCGCCAAACTTCGCATCAATATAGGCCGGGATGCTTTTCATCGCACCAGGACGATAGAGTGCATTCACCGCCCGCAGTTCATCAAAATTTTGCGGTTTAATATCAACCAAACGCCCGCGAATGCCGCCGCCGGAAAACTGAAAGATGCCATCGGTACGAGCAGCAGCGAACTGCGCATACAGGTCCGGCATATCCAAAATCTCTTCGCGAAACGTCTCACCCGTTTCTTTTTCCAATGTATGCTGTGAAGAAAGAACTTTCACTCCAAGCACATCAATTTTCAAGACGCCAATCGCATTCAGCCCACTCATATCATAGGCCGTTTGCACGCCTTCTTTTGTGTGCGTCAGCGGTACATAACTCCCAAGCTCGCCGCTCGTAATTGCAATGCCGGCCGCATGCCTTCCGATATAGCGCACCTGTCCAAAAAGACGGGTGAAGTGCAGCAAAAAATGCTCGTACTTTTCATCAAACGCGCGGAACCATCCATCCTTTGCGCACAATGCCTCATACGAAAGCGGATGCTCTTCGTAACCAATCGCCATCAGCCGGTCTTTCAATGTGTCGCGTTCCTGGTCGCCGATGGAATACTTTTTGGCAATATCGTTCACCAGGTTCTTGACCGAAAAGATGCCAAAGCTGCTGATGAAGGCTGATTGACCGCGATACTTATCCAGAATATACGTGTGTACTTCATCGCGCCGGTCGGAATCGAAATCAATGTCAATATCAGGCATCACTACTTTGCCGCGCCGCATAAAGCGTTCAAAGTACGTCTCCAGCTTCACTGCGTCTACGTTGGTAATACCAATGGCATACGCAAGTAAGCTGCTGCAAGCCGAGCCACGTGCTTCACAAAGGATGCCACGGCCACGCGCAAAGTTCACGATGTCCCACACCATCAAAAAGTAGTCCTCAAAACCCATATCGCAAATCACCGAAAATTCGTCAATAAGCCGCTGCTTATACTCCGGATTCCACTTTCCCTTTTCCTGAAGTCCCGCTTTTGCCAGGTCGGCCAGTTTTTTCTTTGACGGCATCCCCCAATCGAAGTGCGGCACCATATCGGAGAATTGTAAATTTACCTGACACCGCTCGGCAATTTTCACCGACTGCTCCATGTACGGAACCGGATCGCTGCCCATCATCTCCTGCCAGAAGGCAGCAATATCCTCTGCCTTTTTCAAGTGCAGGTTCGTGTAGTCGGCCTTCATTTCAATACCCTTGCCGGAGTTCGCCAGCGTCCACATAAAGCAGTACGTATCATAGGATTCCGGTTCAACGTAGTGCGTATCGGTCGTCAAGACGCACGGAACAGAAAGTTCTTCCGAAAGCGCAAGCAGCCCTTTGTTGACCGTTTTCTGGATGTTGTGTTGCCCTTCCCAAACAGAAAACGGCTGCACTTCCAGGTAGAAACGGTCGCCGAACGTTTTCTTAAACCAGCGAGCCGCCAGACGCGCTTTCTCCATATTTCCTGCAAGAATAAGCTGCGGAATAAATCCGGCCACACATCCAGACAGGTAAATGACTCCCTCCGACAAACGTTCCAACTGCGCAAAATCAAAAATGGGATAGCGGTAAAAATGCTCCTGCACCGACTCGCTTAACAACCGGCACAGGTTGCGATAGCCGACAAGATTCTGCGCTAAAAACGTCCCGTGATAGGTTCTCTTGCCAGGTGAAAAAACAGACTGGAGATAGCCCTCAACACCCAGCACCGGATGAATGCCTTGTTCCTTGCATGCCTGATAATGTTCAACGGCCCCGGACATATTGCCATGATCGGTAATGGCAAGCGCTGCCATACCGATAGATTTTGCATAGGCGGCGCCATGTGCAGGAGTACACATTCCATCGTATGCTGAAAACTGTGTGTGCCGATGAAGGGGCGCAAAGTTCATCGCTTAATCCTCTCCAATGAAGTCTTCAACTTCTTTGAGGTAGTCCACCGGACAAAGCGTTACCCGATTATAACAATCAAACAACACGCGACGTGTATGCTGCTCACATACAAAACGACGACAAGCGTGGCAGACATCCAGCTTTTTGGTAAATCCACAGACGCAACAAGAATGCTTTGATGCATCGGTTGGTTCTTCTCTCTCAACCGTTTCAACATTCGTTTCGATAGCTGTTGTATTCATGCGACTTTCTGCTCCTTTATGCGCGTAGTATGCGCCAGTTTACTTTCATTCGGTTTGTACAGCGTCACCACGTTGTGATGACAAAAGTTCGGGCAATACTTATTCGGCATACCATATGGTCGTAACCGCGCCCCATGCTGGTGCCAGATTGTCACTCCACGCGGTTGAAACCCGGCGAGCTTTGCACGTCCCGATAATTCGGCTGTCGTGAACAGATACTCCCCGTTTGCTACGTTGTCGCGCATGAAAAAGGTCATGTATCCGCCTGGGCGCAACACCCGCCAGCACTCGTGGAATACCTCTTCCATCGCAGCAAGAAATCCATCGTATGTCGTGCAATTCCCGATATCTTGCCCATTTACCCCTTCGATGTTCACATCCGTTTTGCGATTCTGCCGACTCGCCGCAACTGTGCTCATCGTCTTTTTCTTGTACGGCCCGTATGGGGGATCAGTCAGAATATAATCAATAGAACCATCTTGTATAAGCGGCAGCACGAGTCGCTGATCGTCACACGTGAACTGCATCGGGGCAATTCCCTCACTCGCACAGACGCGCTGGTAAATAGAGACCCAGCGCTGTTCTATCTCGATGCCGAATCCGCGCCGACCGCACAAATGCGCTCCGAGCAGCGTTCCACCAACACCGGCAAATGGGTCAAGCACCAACATTCCTGGACGCGTGAAAAAGGAAATGCATTCCGCCATCAATTGCGGTGGTTTGTTGTTTCCATGCTCCTTGCGCAAGTCATGACCAAGCACTGCCGTGTAACTCGTGTTCCAAACGGAGCGGGTGAAATACATCCACTCCGCTCCACTCAAATCGTTCAGCCGATTCATTGCCATTGTTTTACGCCGTTTTCTTCTGTTTCCCTACCATCACAGGAACTTTCGCAGCAGCCTTTTTTGCCGCCGCTGCCTGTTTCTGCGCAGTCGGCTTGCCGTAATTCGGCTCATCTTCACCATCGCCAAAGAGCGCGGAATACTCGTCATCAGCTTCTTTTGCAGGGGCCTCATCATCGGCCAGTTCGACCTCCTCTTCTTCCTCTTCTTCCTCCTCCTCTTCTTCAACGCCCTCAATCTCTTCGTCTTCTTCCGGCTCCAGCAGTTCGAGGTCATACGCCTTTGCCACCATTTCGTTGATCTGTTCCGCGGTTGGAACTTTCACACCCTTCACGCGGAATAGTTCAACCACGCCGGACGTCAGCACGTAGGTTGTTTCAAACCCTTCGCCTTGGCGCTCCATCACAAAATCGCAGGTCGTAATAGAACCATGCACGTTGTTGTGATTGATAAGCGGGTTAAGTGCGCTGCGCTTGGTCGCCTTGAGCCGCACCAGCTTTACCTCGCCTTTTGGCTCACCCGGCTTCGGAGTTGGGTAGTAAACGTACACCGGCCAGAAAAACTTCGGCGTCTGGCGTGCGGTCTTCTGATCTGGGCTGTCACAGTGCTTGCAGGTACTTTTTCCGTAGTGGAACGCACAAGGTGCATCAACGATATTCGTCTTATCGTCAAAGTTTTCGTGCCAGAGAATTTCCATTCCGTTGTCCAGCTCGGTCAAGAAACGCATACGGAGTTGCTCACCTGCCTGGAGATTGACGATCTGGCGTTTGGACTGACCGGATTGCTGAATCAAGCGTTTCATGCGGTCTGCGAGGCTGATAGTTGGTTGCAAGGGTTTTGCGGGTACATTCGGCATTACGTGTTCCTTTCACTTGTGTACTGTTTCTTACTGTTCGTTCGTTTTTACGGGCGATATCATGGTTTCTTATTGATATCCACCTATTACTATATAGCGGAAAATGGCAGAAAAACCGTATTTTTTTAGGAAACTTGTTGCTCGTAGGTATGATAGAGGAAACGCACAAATTGCGTGTATGTCATCTCGGCAATATCCTTGATGCCAACAGGAAATGACGGCCGCAATACCGGAATGCCGGATGGGCGTGCAAGACGCACAAGGTCGCTTTGCCTTCCTGCTTCATCATTATGCCGCCAATCATAGATACTGGTAGCATACTGCGCAATTTTATGGAACTGTTCAGGCGTCACCCGGCACCCAAACAACACCGCCGCGTTGGAAAAACCATACTGGTAGGCCATCATCTGATCGGTTTTTCCTTCAACAATCGCAACCGGCCCAGGCACCAGTTGACCATCATACGTCAACGTTTTGGAAAAGCCGCGATTTGAGAGATACTTTGGCTTCCCATCATCGGTGCGACGAGCCTGATAGCCGCGAAAGAAGGTTCCTTCGTAGATGGGAAATAAAACAGAATACGGGGTGCCTGCGGTGATGCGACAGCCGAAATGTTCAAGTGTTTCAGGGGTAAATCCGCGTTTAGCGAGGTAGTGGTCAGGGGCATGCTGCCAATCTACGCGCAGCGATTGCCGGTATACGACATATGCTGCGATGATGCTTTTCCGTCGCTCTGTTCGTGTATTGGCAAGCACGTTCGAGGGGAGCGGCGCTTCTTCATCAGTGCGCGAGAGAAACCGCTTTAGCGCTTCCAGCGTTGAGCACTGCTCATACAGCCGGATGAAATCAAGCGTCGTTCCTTTTGCTCCACACACAAAGCAATTGAACAAGCCACGTTCCAGATTGACGGAACAACTCGGATGCCGCTCGCCATGAAACGGGCAGCAAATGCTCATTTCACGCGCATCCGTCGGGGCAATCAACCCATACCCTGCAAATATCGCACTATGTGGGCTCATGTATTTCTCCCCCCTGTAGACTCATTTTTTCCTTCTAAGACTATAGAGAAAAAATCAGCCGAAAAACCGTATTTTGAAAAAAATTCCCCCTATCCCTCTAGTATACCGTATGCGCATGCAGGAAAGACAAGCCTTTTGAACCAATACTGCCAATGTCGGAATTGTCGTATTTCGACAAGAAAAAGCGAGATGTATTCGAGTTTTTTATAGGTGCCAAAAAAAATACGGAATTTTGCCAAAAAATCCCTATATAATAATTGCCCCTTTAAAAAAGAAAAAGAAAAAGAAAAAAGTATATATATGCTTTCTAAAAATTCTTTTTTTTTTTTTTTTTTTGCGTTGTATCATTTTTTTCTGGTGTGTTCGTTAGAACACACCAGAAAAAAATCAAATAACAGTAACAATGCACCAGCGGCAGACCAACTCCAGGTCGAAAAAAAGCCAAAAAAAAGGTTTTTTCTAAAATATACTATAGGATAGTCATAATGTCAAGTGTTTTTCCTGATATCTTTTTTTGCTTCTTGAAAAACTCGTTGAAGCATCATGAAAAAACCTTGACATTTAACAGAAAAAATAGTATAATAGAAATATGGAAAACGTGAAAATACTAAAGGAGAGAGCAATGAAAGCCTTACAGATACGAATGGATGTTGCCCCGTATAAAACGGCGCCGGAACACATTGCGCGATTGCGTGCATTAGGCGCTCCGGAAATCGTGATTGAGCGTGCGGAAGTGCGGGAGGAATTGCGCTCTGACGTGGTGCGCGAGTGGGTCGGCTATACCGGGCTCAAGAGCGTTTCCTGGCTCCCAGCATATACCGAACTGGTTGGCGAAGAAGAGCATATCTACATCTCCTATACCGGTCTATTCCCACCGGCCCGCTTGATTGCGATACTCAACGACCTGATTGAGCGCGATGTCATTATCGGATACGCGGCGTGCACCATTAAAGACGGGAGCGTTTACTTTCCGCATCAGGAATACGAATGCCCGGCCTGTCACGATCAAGGCTGCTTCCGCTGCCAGGATCAATTCCAGCTGCTTGCCTAGAAAGGAGCATACCATGGGGAAAGTAAATAGCTTCATCTCATCGCAGGATGCATTTGATGCCTGGAGCGATTATGGCGAATCAAGCGAACATCTGCAAAAAATCAAAGCAGCCATGAAAGAAAGCCTGAGTGCTGTTTCTTCCGGCTGCTTTTGCCATGCCTGCGGAGTATGGATACCGAAAGGCATTCTCACCACACAGGCGCTTATCTCTTACGGAAAGCAGAACAAACTGGTTCCGCTGCACGCGACGCCCTGCATTCCTCTCATTGCCATCACCTTTGAGTTTCCTATTGATGCTGATGTTGTTCTACGCAACGATTTGCCTGTTCACGCGTGGCTCACAGAAAAGCTCGATGACTTTGATATACGAACGCTCGTGGAAGCGCAAGCGGCACTCAAACGCATCGGTCCTCTTTTGGACGCACACTGTGCCGACCGGTGGGAAAACGCCGTTATCACGGTAGACGGTGAAGAACGCGACGTGATTATGCGCTGATGCCAAGTCGCGCCGCCAGCATGCCAGGGTTGATCGTATGAGGGTCGGGAACATCGTCAAATGCTGAGATGCCACCGGCCTTCATTAAAAACTCGCTGGCAAGTGCCGAGCAATCATAATTGTCCGCAACATCTATTGAGATGCCATGCACCAATTTTGCCAGCAGCGCATTGCCGATGTCTGTCCAGCCGTATGCCTGGCCGCACATGCTATGCAACCAGGCGAGCGCCTCAACAAATCTCTGCGTGTCTTCCTGCTCCACGTGTTCCCGGTAGCTCCACACGTCATCGGGCGGGTCTACTGCTGTCAATACAACTCCAGTAAAAAGCGCTTGCACCTCCTGCAATCCGGAGACCGCGATGCCGACATGCACAAACGGGCTTCCCGTTGCCCCTGAGATGATCGCATCCATGAGATGACCTGCCTTACGCCGGTAGAAGAGAATATCCCCCGGCGAGTACAGAAGTGGAAGTGCCATCGTATTTCCCTCACGCAAAGACAATCGAAACCCAGGCGATAAAGGCGACAACAAACACCAGCAAAAAGAATAAGAACGGCACAATTGAACCATAGGCTCGGCCGTTCACGCCTGTGCGCATCGGCGTCCACCCGCTCCAGATCAAGCTGAAGAGGAAGTATACCCAGATCGCCAGGGTAATAACGGCATTGACGCTAATTAATGCTTGTAAGAAATGCATACTGATAACTCCTTTTTCCACGTACTAAGGTTTCAAAATCGCAATAGCGACGCTTATCATCGCGACAATCAAAAATGCAATGCTTATCACGACGGCAATGATCGCCCGCATATCGGTACCGCTTCGCAGTATCGTTTCTTTTCCTTCGATGTTGCCAAGTTTGACGGCTTCAATCGCAATCACTCTATCCTTGAGGTCGGTAATCTTGTCATCTGTTGCTTTTGTTGAAGTAGCAAGCAATGTTTCCACACCTTTGATGCGCTCAGTTGTAGCGGTTTCCGACTTTGTAATAGATTTTTCTGAAGAAGCAGTCTGGGCGGCAACAGCCTCCTTCTGTGCCGCCAACGCCGCGTTCAGGGCATTGGTCGTGTCCTGCTTTTGTTCGGCCGTTCGTGCATCAAGCATCGTAAATTGGGTGCTGAATTGTCGTGAAAGACCGCTCAACCTCTCGGCAAACAACTCGTTCTGACGGATAATCTCTACTGTTAGCAGCTCATGTAAGTGATCGTTCTCTGCTTTGATAAGATTGCGCAACACCGTTTCCAGACGTATACTCGCCTCAGTCGTCAGTACCGTTGGGTCTGGCACCGGGCGCATATCCCCACTCGTGCTGTCTTGTAAGCTTGCCATGTTTTGTTCCCTTGTTTACAGCACAATAATCACACCTCTTCCGTCGTACCATGTTACTTTTCCCGTATCACTATGCCAGCTTGCACGAGCATGCGTGAACTCCTGTTCCATCACCGTGTACGGTGTTTTATAGATGGCCGTCATATCCTGTTCAAGCTCAAGCGGCGTGCCAAAATTGTAACTATGCTTCCAGCGTCCGACCAACCATGACTGCGGAATCGCGTGCGTTGGGTCGCACGGAATAGTCGGCAAGGGCGGCAGCTGCGGAAACGCCTGTCCCAGCAGCGTTTGCAATAAGTTCCACACTCCCAAATCGTTGGCGTTGGGCGTAAGCGCCGTGGAAACAGGAGGAGCTGCAAACAATTGTGCATTGAAGCCTTTGGGCCATGACAACGGGTCGGCTCCTGGTATCGGAGCCAGCCACGGATGCGTTGGGTCAGGCCCAACAACCTGAATAACGGTCGCCCATGACGGTGCAAGACGCGAGGCCAGATAGACCGGAGGCCAGTACCCTTGATAATTGTTGTTCAGCTCATCGGCACAGATGAAGTCGCCTTGCGCATCAATACCCACAATCGGTAAGATGTGATTCGCGTTCAAACTCCACGGATACGGAACCTTGCCGGTTTTCTTCTCGATGATGTTTTGCTCATTGGCCGTAATCAATACCGGGTACCCTGCCTTCACTGCTGCCGTAATACGCCCGGTATCAAGCGGTGCAATATCCCACCAGTGCAAGTTGCGCTGCTTAGAAACTGGATCAAGCGAGTTTGAGAGAAATTGATACATCTGTGCAATAGACGTACCCGGCCAGTTGACTTGCCCATTGGGCATATACAGGTTCATTTGCGTATCGGCCCAGCTGTCCACATCCTCAGCGACCCCACGTGCGCCCTTACCAGGTAGTCCGGCCACCCGCAGCGAACTGACTGACCAGGGGCCGCAGGCATCTTGCGTTTCCCCGTTCTCTAACTGGAATGATTGCACGATATCAAGGACACACCCTTGTGCGTTGGCAACAAGCGACATAGAACCTCCTGTTGGCTGGGGAGTGAATTGCTGGAGGAAGCTGTCAGTTATACTTCCATATTCCCAGAGGACAAACGACGCTGCTTTGAGTGCGCTTTGGAGCGTCGTTCCATTA